>Ga0308161_1000308_pt1 | contig 88404 bp, 106 predicted proteins | sample PhyFR2_FD_201034 | JGI IMG/M metagenome (GOLD analysis project Ga0308161, IMG submission 201034) | Phyllosphere microbial communities from UC Gill Tract Community Farm, Albany, California, United States - DLSLF.R2 | ecosystem: Host-associated > Plants > Phyllosphere > Unclassified | place: USA...
GCGGTCTACATAAATCATACCGTAGCGTTTTTTCATCTCACCTGTTGTGAATGATACGAGATCGATGATCCCCCAAGGTGTATACCCGATCAGCGCAACGCCATCATAGTCAACAGCTTTTTGGAGTGCTTCAATGTGGGCCCGCAGATAATTGATCCGTTCTTGATCATGGATCGCTCCATCCGCTGCCGGTTGATCAATGGCCCCAAACCCATTCTCTACGATGAATAACGGAAGTTGGTAGCGTTCATATAAGTTATTCAATGTATAGCGTAACCCGTCTGGATCGATCGACCAACCCCAATCACTAGATTGAATGTATGGATTCTCAACTGAATTCGCCAACCCGCCATTGACGTTGTCCGTTGATTGATGATTGACCCCATGTTTCACTACAGTAGACATATAGTAGCTAAAGCCAACATAATCAACCGTGCCTTCTCGTAAAATTGCTGCATCTTCTGCTGGCATTTCAATATGATAACCTTCACGGGCGAACTCTTTTAAGGCGTAACTAGGGTACGTTCCTCGCACATGCACATCGGAAAAGAAAAAGCGTTGATGCATGGTTTCTTGCGCTGCCACAATATCCGCCGGATCGCAAGAATAGGGATAGATCGGTACATGAGAGATCATACAGCCAATCTGAAATTTAGGATTGATCTTTTTGCCGATCGTCACAGCTTTTGCACTGGCGACCAGTTCATGATGGGCGACTTGAAACATCACTTCACGGGGATTTTCTCCGTCAGCTACTTTGACACCGGAATTGGTCCATAAAAACAATGGATTATCGGTATCCATTTGATTGTTGATTTCATTGAAAGTCATCCAATACGTGACTTTGTCTTTGAAACGGGTAAAGACCGTTTCTGCAAAATGGACAAAAAAATCAATGACTTTGCGATTGCGAAAGCCGCCATATTCTTTTTGCCAAATGCAGAGGCATTTCAAAGTGAGAGAGCGTGATGACCGGCTCGATCCCCTGTTTTAATAATTCATCAAAGACATTGTCGTAAAATGCTAAGCCAGCTTCATTTGGCTCTTCTTCATCGCCCTTTGGGAAAATACGGCTCCAAGCGATTGACGTTCGCAAACACTTCAAGCCCATTTCTGCAAATAACGCGATATCTTCTTTATAATGATGGTAAAAATCAATGGCCTCATGATTGGGATAAAACGTATCTGGCTCGATCCTTTCGTGGATTTCCCGCGGTACCCCGTGGGCACCAGCTGTCATCACATCAATTACACTGGGCCCTTTGCCATCGGCATTCCAACCACCTTCGAACTGATGGGCTGCCAATGCACCACCCCAGAGAAAATTTTCTTGCACCATGCTTGTCGCTCCTATCCTAACGTAATCTTTGCGTCTGCCAACGCTGCTTCAACGACATCCATCACTCGCTGGCTATGCGCCATACGATCAGCAGCGAATGCTTGATCATTGTCTGCGATCACTTGCTGAAATTGTTTGAACTCTTCAAACATCCGATGTTGATTGACTTTATGGTCTAATCTTACCGCCGGTGTTTTCAACGCCTCATAATCATAGCTGTCCAAGACGTTGGTTGGCCCGTTGACGATAATCGAGCCTTTTGTCCCTTGAATCGTCGAACGAATCGTAGCTGTAGAATCTTTGGCGCCGATACAAATAACTTTGGTTTGCTCATAGTCTAATAATAACACACCTGACGTGTCGATTCCCTGTTCAATATTCGCAAAATAGCGCACTTCTTTTGGCGCACCTAAAAGACCAATCACGAAATGGATGTTATAAATATTGATATCCATCAATGCACCACCACCCATTTTGGGATTGAAAGCTGGCAGTATCGTTCCTTCTTTGAACAAGTCATAACGTGAAGAGTATTGGGAATAGTTGCATTCGATCAATTTCAACTCCCCTAAACTTGTCAGCTGCTCTTGGATCGCATGATAGTTCGCTAGATACTGATTGGTGATCGCTTCGATCAAAATCAACTGTTTCTCTTTGGCGATCGCAGCTAGTTCCAGCAACTCGCTTTTCTTCAAAGTAAACGGTTTTTCACAAATTACGTGCTTACCTTGCAGCAACGCCGCTTTTGCAAATGTATAATGCAAATGATTTGGCAGTGCGACATAGACTGTATCGACTTCTTCATCTGCTAAACACTCTGTTAAATCAGTGTAGATTTTCTTGATCTCATGGGCTGCTTGTAACGTTTCCATACTTGCTGCATCTAATTCTGTGCCTAAGATAGCCGTCAGCTCGATTTCTGGAATCTCATGAACAAAAGTCATAAAGTCATGAACGATCATTCCGGCACCAAATATTGCTAATTTCATATTGCTTCCCCCAGTTGTTCTGATAATAATCTTGTTAATACATGGACAATGATCAAATGATCTTCGATGTGATCCAACCCGGATACACAGATCGTACCTGTCACTTCCCCATTCTCGATAATCGGAAAGCCGCCGCCACAAATGGCATAACGGCTATCCTGTTCCCATTGTGCAAAAAGAGGATTTTGCTCTTTTTGATAAAACGTGTAGAGTGAACTGTGACCACTGTCTAAAACAGTTGTTTCTTTTCTTTCCAACCAAGGACTTTCTTTTCGCCCATTCATCAAAAATCTGAGAACGGGTAATCCATGATGTGAGATTTTTATGCCTACTGGTTTTGGATAAGTGTTTGAGACATGTTCATTGATTTCAGAAGCGATCCGCAAAGCCAAATCGTTGTCAAAGTAATTGAAGTGCAAGCGGCATTCTTGTTCCAGTAGTTCATTAAAATCCATCAAATCATCCTTTTTCTACAATTCCTTGTTCAGCAAATTGTGTATTCATTTTTTCTTGTTCTTCTAAGCGCTCGTTTTCCAATTCTGCATCATAAGCCAATTTGTCCGCGGTTTTGACTAATGCAATAGCTCCCTTATCCTTTTTGGAATTGCTGAATACCTGTTTCCAACATCTCGATCTGTAAAATCGTTTCTTCATCTTTGACGATCTTATCTTTGCCATTGATGATCGATTCATATAATTCTTCATAGACACGGCTGTAATCCCCAACTTCGGAAATAACTTTTTCTTCATGATAATCGCCATTTTGATCGATATAAGTCAATGTGCCATAATGTTGCGGCAAATCAATACCGAAGTCTGGATTGTCAGGCATGTGGAAAGCTTTGAGATGTTCTTCCTGACGGTCTTTGGTTTCTTTGACAAAAACGCCATTTTCACCATATACGACAAAGCTTGGCCGTTCTTTCAAACGGAAATAGCTTGATTTTACAGACACTTTCAAGCGACCATAGAACAGATCCAAATCAAAGTAATCGTTCATGCGATTTTTTCCTAATAATTGTCGGACTTCATAATGGATGTCATCTGGACGACCAAAATACGAAATCACTTGATCAAGCGTGTGGCAAGCATGTCCATATAAGTAGCTCGTATTCAGTGAAAATTCTTTAACTGAGCGAGGCACTTCTGGACGGAAATAGTCGTAGTGCATTTCCACTTCGATCAAGTCGCCAAGCACACCACTTTCGATGACTTTTTGAACCGTAAGAAAATCAGAATCAAAGCGGCGATTTTGATAACATTGCACCAATAACCCTTTTTCTTTGGCCAACGCAAACAATTCTTTGGCTTGCGCCGATGTTTCCGCAAAGGGCTTCTCGATCAATGCGTTTTTGCCATGCAATAATGCCTCTTTTCCAAGTGGATAGTGTAAATGACTCGGTGTAGAGATCACCACTAGCTGAATCTCCGGATCTCCGTAAATGTCATTGATGTCTGTCGTGTAATTGACCCCTTCGATCCTAGCCCAATTCTTTTCTTCCACTGGAGAATAAATCGTTTTGACTTTGATCTTGTCTTTCAATTTCGTAGAATAAGGTAAATGATAGCGATTGGCACTTTTCCCATTGCCAATATAAGCAATTGTTAACATGTAGTTCCCTCCAAATCTTTTGATGCCCTTATTATTTGCTAAAACCGCCAAAATGAAAAGGGTTTCTCGATCAACAGGTTTATTTGAACAAGGTATCGAAACAAACACTTAAAAGTCTGAACATTTTGACCAAAATTTCATTTAACGAACAAATTCTGCTTCTGGTTTTCGGTGAAGTAGGCTATCATAAAGAGTGAGGTGGTTATATGTTATTGATCGATAAGCTGCGTTTGCAAGATGGCTTGACAGATACCGAAAAAAGGATCGCCGAGTATATTTTGCAAAACTTGACAGATATTCCTTCGTTGAATGTCGAAAAAATAGCCAAGCACACGTATACGTCACACTCTTCTGTGATTCGGCTGGCAAAAAAGATGGGCTATGATGGTTTCAAAAACTTTCGTTTAGGCATTGCGGAAATGGCGCATAATCAGATGTTTCACCCGCGTTTCGTCGATGCAAATTTCCCATTTGCCTCAACCGATCCAACAGCTGATATCTTGAAGAAAATGGCCGATTTGACAATCAATACCATTCATAAGACCCATGCTCAGATAGATAGCGTCGAGATGGAACAGACGGCCCAATTGATTGAGAAAGCCAACAGAGTCTTCCTTTTTGCACTAGGTGATTCTCAGATACGTGCCCGTAGTTTTCAAAATAAATTGGTCAAGATCAACAAATATTTGATCGTCGCAGATGAGTATGGCGATGATGCTTGGAATGCCGCCAATCTTTGTCCCAATGATTGTGCCATTTTCATCACTTATCGCGGCAAGAATGCCCAGTATCAAAAAATTTTGAAACTGTTGGCTGAAGTAGGCGTCTCTTCTGTTGTGATCACTGGCAATCCGAAAGCAAAGATCAATAAATTGGCCACACATGCCATCGTGGCTTCTCATGATGAATTGGATTTCTTGAAAGTCGGGACCTTTTCTTCGCAAGTGGCCTTTGAATATATTCTAGATGCCTTATTTGCCATCATGTATGCCAAAGAGTATCAAAAAAATATCGTTGAATTACGCAGAAAACAAGAAATATTAGAACAGGGTATTCTCGCTGAATATCCGCGAGAAGAATAAGAGAAGAATAAAGGAGAATAAAGGAGAATGAGCATGATCAATTGGGGAATTATTGGTGCTGGCAATATTGCTGCGCGCTTTGCAGAAAGTTTGACACATGTTGATAACGCACGATTATACGGGGTTGCTTGCAGAACGATGGAGAAAGCCGATGCTTTTCGGGAAAAGTTCCCCTGTGAAAAAGCCTTTGATGATTACCAGGCATTACTGGATGAACCAATGATCGATGCCGTTTATATTGCGTTGCCGCATCTTTATCATTATGAGTGGATCATCAAGGCTTTAACAGCTAAAAAAGCCGTCTTATGTGAAAAACCAGCTACGATGTCCGCAGCACAAATGCAGGCAGTCAAAGCAAAAGCACAGTCGGAAAATGTCTTCTTTATGGAAGCGATGAAACCACGCTTCACGCCAGCCTATCGCAAATTGAAATCTCTGATAGCGCAAGGAGCAATCGGTACGATCAAGCAAGTCTCAACGACCTTTCGCCGTGACTTGCCGCAAGAACATGCGTCTTATCATTATTTGCCAGAACAAGGTGGTGCCTTGTTAGACATGGGGATCTATAATCTCGCATTTATTCAAGATTTCGCACCATCAGATCAATTATCCGCAGAAGTTTTGGACAGCACAATTTTAGAGAATGGTGTCGACACGTATGTTCACGCGCGTTTTTATACCGATCAATTCGAGGCCTTCATTGAAACCGGTTTTGACACGACCAAAGACACGATTGCCGAGATCGTTGGCACAACAGGAACAATCGTGGTTCCGAATTTCCACCGCCCGGAATCGTTTACCTTGACTAAAGATGACCAAGAAACCGTTTATGACGTTGGCTATGATGTCGATGATTTTCATTCTGAGATCGAAGCAGTCACAAAGGCTCTATCAGAAGGAAGAATCGAACATTCGTTGATGCCCTTCAACGATAGTCTTGCCAGTATCGCCCTTTCTGATCAATTAAAGGCTTTATTGTAAAATAAAAAAAGTCAAGCACGGCATATGATCTGCCGCGCTTGACTTTTTGTTATTCGACATTGGGGAATGTCTTGCCAACGTACCTGTGGTTCTTTCGGGATCTGGCTGGAGGCGCTACTTGCTTTCGGTTGATCCAATAAACAACTTGGCCTGCTATAGCGATGATCCCGACAATCGTTCCGATGATCTTCAACCAGGTCTTCCATCGAACGTTGTCTTTTAATTGTGCATGTTCTTCTAAATAAGCTGTGCGTTTGCTTCGTACCAGAAAGCAATGAGAATTGACCATATAGGGGGTAGTCGTCACGCCACGACACAGTGCCAGCCACCATCGTTAAATAGTGTGAATTTTCATTTATTAATTTCTCAAACAAAGGAACTTGGTCATTATAGACATATGGCAATCCATCACCGATATAGCCAACTTCTTCAATGAAAGCCGCTTCTAATGCCTTATCAAAACTAAAACCGTCACGAAAGACTTCAGCCCAATCTGGCTCAGGCTCGGCCATGGCTTGACCAATCTACCGATATTTACGGAACCAATCATGCTGGCGATCCCCAAAAAACATCCCTTGGCCACTCAGCCTACAGTGACCGTCGCAGATATCCAATCCTTGCCTTTGATCATGTTGGCAACCAATAGCCCACTGCGGCGCACCATTGATGAAGCCTTTGAGGCCAAAAAAATAGCCTTGACCATCGGTTCCACCACCGATGACCCAGCTACATTGCGTTCTTTGATCAATCAGGGATTAGGGATCACCTTTTTCCCTCAACTGACATGGGCCTATGATCATCAGGCACCCTTTGTTCTGAGAGAATTAGCAGATTTCCCATTGAATAGAACGATCTATCTTTCCTCAAGTTTTACCAAAGGACATCCAATGACGACAATGATTGCCAAAACATTAAAAGAATTTTTCCCAAAAAAATGATTGGCAAATCTGTAAGTAAGCGTATACTAAACTAAAGATGTGACGTGTCGCTAGGTGGCCAGCAGTGCCAAAAACTGACACATAGCCATATCATTTCATCAACGTTTTAGGGGAGGTAAAATGAAAAAGATTTTAGGTGTATGTTTGGTAAGTGTGGGCATCTGTCTGTTTTTAACCGCATGTGGTTCTGAAGCGAAACAAGCAGAAGTTGACTATACGGTTGAAGAAGCAGAGAATGCCCTGAACAATGGCGAATCCATCAACGGGCAAGTCGTATAGGTTACGGTGGATCAATTTGTGCCAAATAGTACATTTGGCTATAATATCCAATCAGGGGCGCATATGAATTTTGTATCGAATAAAAATCCAAATGTCGCTGAAGGAGATACCGTCACGATCCATGTGAAAGAAGTCGAGAATGTATTAGGATCGTATATTATCACCTACGATGAAAATCAGTTGACCCAGAAAGAGTCGAAGAAATGATTTCCAGGGGAAAGCTATAGTGCGTTGATGTATGCAGGATCGTAGGTAAGCAACCAGTGAGGTAAGGCAAATGGGTACTGATTTCCGTTTTTTCGGAAATCAGTACCCATTTTTTTTGCCGCTGATGCAGCAGCAATCAACGATTGAACAGTTCCTCGGTATGCACTAATGCGCACTTTCGTTGATTTCACTGGCTGGATTGATGATTTTATCAAGTCGAAACTGATTGTTTTGATAATGAAAAATCAAGATACAGCCATTTTTTAGCGGACTTTTCTGATCTACTGCACTCGTATGTGCCCATTGCCGCATAAACTGGCGACAAGCTGCACCATGAGAAACGATCAGAATCGATTGAGCTGAAGCGTCATCAACGATCTGTTGGATGGTCTGGGAAATTCTTTCCTTAAATTCTATTTCAGATTCACCACCATAGGTCACAAAGAAATCACCATAAGGCAAAGGTGGATTCAAGTATTCAGGCTCCCCTTCAAATCGTCCAAAATGCCATTCTTTCAAGCCTTTGACTCTTTGATAGGGCAGATCAGTGATCAATTCAAGGGTATCGCAGGCCCGCTCAGAAGTTGACGCATAGGCGTCTTCGATCTGGATGTTTTGTTCGTCGAAATAACGCTTGACCCACTCACCTTGCTTGATGCCTTCCGCCGTCAATGGTGAATCACACCATCCCTGGATCTTATGTCGTAAATTGAATACAGTTTGGCCATGTCTAACGAGATAGATTGTTTTCATACTCTCCTCCTGAATGAATGATTTTTGGGGGCTAAAACGATCAGCTGTCTGCCCATCACTCGAAGATACATCAATCATACACCTTTGTGTCCACTCCAAGGCAAGAAAAAGATCCAGCGAAGGCATCCGTTTCACTGGATCAATGGTGTTATACAACCATATCACGTCAATTTGTTGATCAACAGAAATGACAAGTGCTTAAAAAGCGTTATTTCGCCTGTGCTGCTGCATCGACAATGGCTTGAAGATAGCCTGCTGTATCGACAAACGTCGCACCACTGACAACATCTTCTGGCGAGTCATCATCAGATTGTCCTGATAATTCAGCAATCAGCGCCTCGACTTCAGCGATCGTTGAACCAATAGCCGCAGATTGGATCGCTTGGATATTCTCAGACCATGTATATGTCGCATCCCTATTGGCTTTCATCAAATCTGAATAGGCTTCATCATTGGCCAATTTCGATGCAAGGACTTGTCCACTGACTGCCCCTTCCCCAAAACCTAGATCTGAATTTGGCACGCCAGCATAACTATCTGCGCCTAGAAACTGTAATTCATCCATAAATACTGCAGCGATCGTCTCATCCGTCATAGCGACTGTCACAACAGCGAAGGATTGTTCACCATGTGGGGCGGCAATCAGTTGTGCTTGCGTGAAGCTATCGCTGTCCGTTTTCATGCCAGCTGAGACTGTGCCGCTTTCGGCTGCCTCAATAATTGCTTCTAAATAACCTTTGGTATCGACAAACGTTGCCCCGCTGACAACATCTGATATTTCTGCTGCTTCATCTGCCAATTCTTCCGTCGTTTCTTTCAGCTCTTCCGCCGTTTTCCCAACCGCAAAGTCTGTGATTGCTTGGATATTATTGCCCCAAGTGACTGATGAATCCCCACGATCTGCCATCAAATCTGAATAGGCTTCATCGTTCTCTTGTTTAGAAATCAGCAGCTGGCCGTCGTTGTAGTTTTCACCAAATTTCTTGTCACTATTGACCACACCTGTCCATTCATCGCTTGCAGCCAAGTACTGGAATTCATCGATCTCAGCAGAGAGGATCGTATCGCCCCGCATCATGACCGTGACCACTGCGACCGATTTTTCACCATGGGGTGCTGCATAAAGCTGACGCATATAAACTGTGTCGTCTGCCGGAATCTCCGCTTTGGCATTTGCGCCATTGGCAGTTGTGATTGTCACATCCTCATCTGCTTCCTTATCTGATACAACTGAATCACTTGTTTCAGTTTCCACTGTAGTGTCTGAACTTGCATCGGATGCGCCATCTGCTGCACAACCCATCAACAAAACAGCAGACAGTGTTACTAGTCCAGTAAGATAACCTTTTTTCATTCTTTTCCCTCCATCATAATTCGTTTTGACTTATTGATCTTCCAAAGATAAAAGCGAACAAATTCACAAATGAAGATATTCATTCATATATCTTAATTTATTTTATCGAATATGATATAAAAAGTCAATTTATCTTGAGATTGCGATCGTGCTTGATATTTTTATGATTACTTAAGGAACTTTACATGACCTTCCTACTAAAACAAATAAAGTGATCAGAATTTAACCTATCCTGATCACTGTCAAACAATCCGCAATTGATTGTATTATGCCTATTCTTTTGTATCTACTTATTTTTTACGAAAAATTACTTTCTTTGATTCAATTATGAAAAATGGAAGCAATGATAGAATCCCTACAATACCCCACTGAAGTAGTGACGGTATCCCCATACTGAACAAACCTTCTCTTAAGAACGGAACAAAAACAACCAACATTTGTAAGAACACATTTAAAAAGAATACAAAGAGTAAAGTTCTATTAGAAAGAAATTGTTTAAAGGCAAGTTTAGTTGAAGATTTTAAATTGAATACATATTGGCTTGAGACAAGGCTTCCGAACTATTTCCCCCATAAAACTGCCAATTATAAAAGCAACAAATGCTAAGAGCCCTATCATTGCACCGTTGACTAAAATATTGATCCCTAGTACATTCCCGAAAAATGACTCAGACTTTTCTCTTGGTTTTTCTATCATAACTGTTTTATCGACAGGTTCCATACCCAGAGCCACACTTAATAATGTATCGCTGACTACATTGAACCATAAAATCTGCACAGCATTTAGCATAACGATTGGTGTACCAAACAACAATGTTCCGAATGTCGTCGAAAGAAAAATTCCTAAGATTCCAGCAACATTTCCGGTCAACATTAATTGAATCAAGCGTTTTATATTATTGTATGCTTGTCTTCCATAAACGATTGCATAACTGATTGTTGAAAATTTATCATCTACAAGAATCATATCTGCTGCGGCGTCACTCTGGCAAATACACGATATTTTTCCAATTCTTGAACCCAACGATACAAGCTAAAAGTCTAACCTTTTGGGTCACTACACATTCTCATGATGTGTTCTTTAATTCTCGGATAGTTTTTTTTTGAGAAACCAGACCATGCTGCATAAGATGAATAAACTGCCCAGAACAATAAAGGAATAATTCATTTGGTTTCCTGTATCTGGTAATTTCTGGTTTTTATTCGTGTCATTACTCTTATCTTGCTGAGATGAACGGCCGCTTTTTTCTGTCTGATTTATCCCGTTATCGGTTGATTTCAAAACAGGTTTGTTGCTTGGTTCTGTACTCGGCTCCGTACTTGGTTCCTTACTCGGTCCTGTACTTGTTTCTGTACTTGGCTCTGAACTTGGCTCTGAACTTTGTTCTTCTTCATCTATATCAACATCCCAGACCAGTTCATAAGCTGGATAAGCAGAGTACGGCGATGTACCTTCATTAAAACGCGCGCCTACTCTATCATCAAGTACACCATCCGCGTAAATAGCTTCTTTGATATGCATCAGACCTGATACATTAATACTGCCATTATCAAATCGTGTAACAACTTCTTTAGCCGCTTCAAGGGTTTGCTCTCCTGTATTCAATGATTCAAACCAATCTTCCTCAATGACTTGACCTAGGTGATTACTTGATTTTGCTATGTGTGCATTCCAATAATAATTCAGTGAATTATATACTTGATGTTCATCTTGCTGCAAAGGACGTATTTGTTCACCAATATAAAAGACATCTGGAAAATTTGACGTCCTGTATGAGAGCACACCTTCGGCATGGAAATCTGTTTTATCAGTTGACTGTGTATACAGTGCCACGTTGTAGCTGCCATTATTCAAACTTGAGCTGCTTTTGATTGCGATATCGGTGCCGCTATTGGAATCTATGCCTTTCGCTAAATTCTCGAATGCCAAACTATTGATGATTTCATGGGTGCCAGAAAGCGATGATCCTCCCATTTTAAAACCGTTACCATTGCCTGATTGATCCATACCTGGTATCCAACCATTTCTAAAAGAAACAGAATTCTTGATAACAACTTTACCGATTGGTCCTGTTTCAGTTTTAGCAAAGAAGTCCCAACCGTCATCTGCATTATGATATGAGATACAGCCATCAAATACATTGCCGTCGCCCACTGTCAATTTGGCAGCGAACCCATCTGCATCACCAAAACCGGGATCTTGATTTTCAAAAGAGGCACTATTTTTCACTGTATTACAGGATGGCCAGTTTTCATATGAATCTTGGGAACTTCCACTGATTTGAAAACCAGTATTTCCATTTCTATAAGTTTTAATATCTTCAAATAGGTTATAGCTTCCAGAAACTTGAATACCTTTTTGCATGTCTGCGCTGTTTGTTACATCAAAACCACGAAATACCCAATAGTTTCCCCAGTGTGTTAGTCCATTGCCTGTCTTATTAAAATTCAAGACTGGTCGTTGTCCAGAAATATTTTTTTCAGCTATCAGATAGATAGGTTCCGATTCCGTTCCGTCTGTACCTTTAGGAATCGTCAGACCAGAAGTCAATGTGTATTCACCTGGTGCGAGTACCAAAAATTGACCTGGTTTGGCATATTTCAATGCTTCCACTAAAGATTTAGGGTTTTCCACTGTTCCTATGCCTGATGCCAAGCCATTAGGGGTAATATAAACAGTATCTAGTTCTGGTACCTTATAATGGACTGTGTGCTGAATTTCATGTGTATCGTAATCACTAAGCACTTGGAAATCATTCGGTGAAAAATCAGGATCTGGAGTGAATATGAAGGTGTAGGGATTTACCCCCTCTTTTAAAACGACCGGAAAAGTGAACTCTTGATTGGCTCGAATTGATGCTGTTGTACCTTCCAACAGTGAAGTGGAATTTGATCCATCTAAAATATCCAGCTGACCATCCGCATTGGCTCTAAACCGTAATTGGTGATTCGAATTGCCAGTATGTGCAGCAGATGTGACAGCATATACTGGGGTAATATACTCGATTGGTCGCTCTTGGGCATCGGGGTCATCATTCGGATCAGAAAATACAAGCGAGATATCCTCTACAACGATCGTCATATTTCGAGCAGCCGCAAATCCAATATAAACATGTTCATTTTGTGATTGATATAATTCTTCCCAATGATAGAGGATATCAGAGCCAATCTGTTCTCCGGTCTCAACACTATAATAAATTGCTTCAATACCTGTGTTGGTTTTTTTCATGATCACATCGATACTGGTCACATCTGCCGTAGCTGGATATTGACTACCATCGATATTGCCGAAATAGTTGTAATCACCGCTAGGTAACTGCAACTCTCCTGCAGAGGTTTCTAACGTTTTGTAACTGACGGACACAGTGCCAACTTCGGGCGCTCCTGTGATATGATCCACATCGACGCCTAAGACGGATCTTGTGCCTAAACCAATCCGCATGGTGTATTTATTGCTTCCTACATCACTGACTTTATTCTCGATTGGATCCCAATTATACTCTATACGACTACCCAGAATCGAATAGGAATTTCCATACACTTGTGACCCAAAGACATGGTTTTCGGGTACAGCATCGCGTAACATCACCGCAAATCCTTCTTGACCATTCGTCAGCGACCATGAATCAATAGTGATTCTGGCTTTTAGTTCAAAGTTGACTTCTTTTGAGACGGGATGATAATAATATGTCATGCCGTCGAAGCCGTTGGTTTGAAATTTACCGCCATTTTCAGTTGATGCAATCAATACACTGCCATCTTCTCTTTCCGTCACTTCATACTTATTCGCGTTCGTGCTTTCACCAAAAACAACATGCTGCCAAGTCGATGGCTCTTGCTCTACTTCACTTCCATAAGAAGTAGTAGAACCAACCAATGTCATTCCTAAACCAATAACCATCATACATCTCAACTTTTTCATTTTTTGCCTCCAGTTTTGTCAGATATTACGTCAACAGTAACGAAAAAAAAGCGTAACAGGAATAATCATTTCTCCATGTTTTGAAAACGCTAACATTAAATAACCTTAAACGAAATGATGTTTTTCTTTGAATTTAAGACAACTTCACCCTATACACTCAAACTCTCTTAGGGCATAAAGAAGTAGAAATATAATAGCTGTGATATTTGGAAAAGCTGGCTTTGTTTCTATCAAAGAGGTTGAAAAACAGCATTGCAAGAAATTGTAAAAACTGTGTCACTTTGTTTTCTTAATCTAAGTAGGAAGATGCAATCAGTCCAGTCGATAGGCGGTTAGAACTTTCAAACAACCGAGCAAAACATCCCACAAAAGAGCAAGTGATAGCCCAAAAACTGGCTATTTTCTTGAATTTAAAAAAAGTCTAGATTGGCAGGTATTTTAATTGCGTGTTACCTAAACTGCTTTTGTGATTGTGCTAAACATGCTCACATATTTCAATCACCTTTTTACAGAGATTCCCAATTTATCCGCAATGACACCTGAAATGACATGCGCTTATTTAACATGGAATCAGTGAAAAAAAACAAGAGGTAAAGAATAAAATATCCACAGCGTTATAGAATGAAAACAACTACACGTGCGTATTATAAATGAGGCGAGTAGCAGTTTTACATAAAAAACTAATTTTAGGAGATGGTAAAATGGTAGGATTGTTTAGTTTGGTATTTGTAGCGAGTTGTATTGGAATCTGGTACTTCATCAAAAGAAATCCGGATAAGAGTAAAAGAAATATTGCAATTGGGGTAGCTGCAATTTCATTTGCAGTGGTAGGTATAATTGGCACAGTTGATGAAAATGATACAGTCGCTGAAACCACATTATCTTCTTCAGAAACAGTAAAAGAAACAGAATCTTCTAGTTCTGCTGAAGTGATCGTTGAGCTGAAATTGGACAATCAAGAAATTGAAGTTGATGAAGATGGGAATACAGTCATAACAGGACAAACGAATCCTGGAGCTGCTGTATCAGTAGGTATGGGAATAATCGGTGACTCTGTTGAGGCTGACAGTGAAGGTAAGTTTTCCTTAAAACACTCTTTAACTGGTGATGAAGACGAAGAAGTTACGATCAATGCTAAACTTGATGGCGCTAGTAACAGTGCAACAGTTACTATCAAACCAAATGCGGAAGCCTTAGCGAAAAGGCAGGAAGAAGAAGAAGCCGCTAAGAAGGCTGCTGAAGAAGCGGAAGCTTCAAGAGAAAAAGAAGAAGCCGAAGCTGCAGCGGCAGAAGAAGCTGAAGCTAAACTTCCGAGAGAATATGCAAATGCCAAACAAAAAGCGCTGGATTATCTAGACTATACTGCTTTTTCCAAAGAAGGTCTGTATGATCAATTGTTATACGAACAATACCCTTAAGACGCGGCTAGATATGCTGTAGATAATATAGATATCGATTGGAAAGCACAAGCACATGCTAAAGCTTTAGACTATTTAGACTACTCTTCTTTTTCCGATTCAAGATTATATGACCAATTGATTTACGAACAATTTACAGCGGACGAAGCGCAATATGCAATAGATAATTTAGATTAACATATTCGAATCAAAATATATTTGGAGTGGAGAAATCTGCTCCTTTTTTATTGATAAATTTAATTGGTCAGACATATATGTATTCACTCCTATTCAACTTGCTTATTCTTTCCATTTTCTCTCCCAACAGCAACACATTTTGCTAAAAAAAATGTTCGTTAGTATCCAACTTGTAATGATCAAATAGCTTAAAAAAAACCGCTTCACTGTTTGCTCGTGTGAGAATGCATTATTCGAAGATACTTGAAAAGAAACTACTTTTATTCTCATAGATCCTATGAACTCGTTTGTCGTAACCTCCCATGAGTAAGCACGACCACCTACCTATTAAGTATAATACATGCGTCTTTCTTCTTGTTACGACAACATCACACGCATGCGCTTGACGATTACTTTCGATGCCATGTTGAACGATCCAACGCCAAGAATGGCTTTTTCACCTCTGTTCCATGACATACACTTAATAGTGCATCTTGATGTTGTTCTAAAACTCGTGCACCAGATATAAGTGCTTGGTTCATATCTGCAGAGTAGCGTTCCATGGGTGGCTGTAACACACCTTTACGGTTTGTAGTATATAAGTCACCAGCAATAATTATCTTATCTTCTTTATGATAAAAACAATGATGTCCGGGTGAATGACCGGGTGTAAAAATTGCTTCAATTCCCGCTGCTTTTTGAACCTTTTTTGATTCCTCACTCTTCAAGCTGATAAATTCAGCAGGATTGAATACTCTTTTTTCAGCACGACTTCTTCTAGGATATGGTTCACTACCAGAAATATACGGATATTCGTATGGATCAATATGAAAATTGACAGCTGGATCCAACGCTTTTAAAGCTTTGACACCGCCAATATGATCTGAATGCCCATGCGTTAGGAAGACCGCTTCAATTTTTTGCCATTTTAAAACCCTTTTTGCAATATAAACAGCCATACTGCCCATTCCTGTATCTACCAAATAATACTTTCCATTGGCCTTTATCAGCCAAACACTGATTACCATGATGCCAATATTAAACTGATACTTTTCAATATGATCGCTTAATCTAATTTTTTTAGTGATCAGTGGATACAATAGTGTCGTCAATAGGATCCCCCCCACAATTCATTTTCGTTTATTTTGATCCTGTCTATCTCCTATAACTTTCCACATTTCTCCCAAAGGTGAAGCACCAGGCCCTATCCGTCATGCGCTTTCTATATGGCAAAACTATGCCCAAAGGAACAATAAAGCCACAAATAAAACTAAGTAGAATATAGATTGTTTAAAGGAGACAAACAAAAAATTACTTCTATACTTATTTTTCAAATACATCTGTTCAGATGTGTTACTATTCCGGATATAACTAAACCAATAAGTCTTTCAAGCTAATGATTTTACAGCCTTTACTTTCATAATACGCAATCATTCCGTCGATTTTCCTTTTATCATAGCTGGTAATACAATCTGCCAGGACATTCACTTCATCATTTGCTTTCCGCAAATTATAGCAGGTTGATTTAACGCAAGCAATCGCATCTCCACCCGTCGAATTATATTCGCTTATTTCATTATTTTATATCCATCATATTGTACATTCCTATCCAATAGTCTATTCAGTCGTTTTTCACAAAAATAACAGAGAATCCGTGTTTGTTTTTTCAGTTTTTCATCACATAATATTTGATCCAATTATCCTTCTCACTTACTTCAACATCGTTGAAACCAATATGTTTAAGAAGATCCATTAAAGATTTATCATCCTTATATTCATCCATGTGATAGTCTATCTTATCTTTTTCTGTCAGTATAACTAACAATGATTCATCATTCATTACTCGGTAAATTTCTTGAAAACCTCTCGGTACATCGTCCCAATACATATGAGTTTGAATAGCAGTTACAAGATCAAACATTGCATCATCAAAAGGTAGCTCTAGAACGTCTGCTACTTGTAGGTCAACAAGGCCATTCTCTATTTCAATGGTATTTCTTTCACTACTAGACTTAATTGCCTCTTCTGAAATATCTATGCCGTAAACTTTCCCCGTCGAAATATTTTTAGAGAGAGAATGAACTGTTTCTCCCCCTCCACAGCCAACATCTAAGACTTTGCTGGATTCATGAATAGATACAGAGTCCAATCCCCATGCAGTCATGGCAACAAATGTATTATTCCATATTTTAGTCATTGTATATCCTACGATACCTGTTGGATGCTTTGCTTGTTGTAAAAAATAATTCCACGTTGGCTTAGCCAATATAGTGAATGCTAAAACGAATATAATCGAAATAATCTGATATCTTTTCATGTTTTTCACTAAATAATTTTTTTGTATATTTAAATCGTCAGTTAAATATACTTTCCTTTCCTTAATATTATTTAGATATTTGTTAACTGATTAATTTTTCCAATTTTTCTACTATCAACTCTGCATTTTGATGATGAAAAAAATGTTCATTTGTCTCAATATTGTAACAATCCAATTTCTTGAAATAGGAATACTCGCCTGTTTCCCATTGCGATAACTCATTGTTCGAATATACAATAATCGACTTCACAGGAATGACTTGATTATTTAAAATTTCTTTTCCATATGCATTAATTTCCAGTCGTTCCTTTAACATCGCTGTTGAGAAATAGTTTTTATTCATTGCAGTTTCTTCAATTTTTTCATCTTTTGAATTTCCTCCGCGAATACCTATAATCAGTCGTTTTGCCGCAGTGTACAAACGAAGCAAACCTAAAATTCGACAGTATTTAAACATGTAAAGCAGTAACTTAGGTAATGGATCTTTGAAGTTTGCTGCTCGGAGAATGGAAGGTGAATCCATTAATAAAATGCCAGAAATGTCTTCAGGATATCTTTGCGCCATTCGCATAACAAACAAGCCAGCCAAACTATGACCTGCCAAAAATATCCTACCAGTCTGTTTTCTTTTTCTAATTACTGTCATCAACTCATCTGAAACTGCATCAATATCTCTACTTTCAAAAGTATCGTCACTCAGACCAGAACCTAATCGATCAATAATCAACACTTTTGATTTTTTTTGAAGAGTAGAAGCATAGATCGGCTGCATGTCAATGAAAGGGCAGGCAATTCCACTTCCTGAAAGTAATACAATTAAATCTGATCCTTGACCTGCTTCATGAAAAAATATTTTCTTCCCATTTATTTCATAGTAATTTTTGTCAGATACTTTTCTTTGTTCTAGAACCATTAGTATTCTATTTGTAAAGAAAATTGTCATAAAAATAACTGCTGCAACGATCAATAGCCTCTCTCCTCTTATATTTTTATATTTCGTCCAATATACTATTTATAATATCTGCATTATGATCAATATACTTAGGTGTTAACATTTCATTATGTTCACCGATTCCACGAAAACTATCACAATGTTTTTCAGCCTTACAAACATATAAACTTTGGAATAGGCCATTTCAGGATTGATGCCAAAGATTTCTGCTATAGCTTTTAACAATGTAGACATTCCTGCTCCATTATTAACCGAAAAGTAAACGATCTATTTAATAAATATTATTATGTTATCACTGACTAAATTGCATCGCTCATCTAAGCAACTACTTTCTCCGGATAGCCTTCAGTACCAAACTCCGAAATAACTAACTATTTACCCAAGGCTTTTTCTCCTTTTCTTTATTTCATTTTTTCGTGCAAGTTTTTTTGACAACCGATTTCTTTTCACTTCTTTATTGTTTTCTTTCTCAATCGCTTTTTTTTGAGCAGTAAAAACAAAATAGCCATCAACCTCATAAATAGTAACGCCACCAAAAACTGAAATGAGTTTGTTTTTGTACCATTCTCTACGTTTCGTAACCATAACTAATTTTCCACCTATGGCAAGTTTTTCATAACTCTGATAAATAAACTTTTTAGGAACTGAAAAATCCACATGATAAGGTGGATTTGATAAGATCCAGTTAAACCCATTTTGATTTACATCATCTAGTCCATCACTCTGAATAATACTAATCTTTGTATATCCGTTTTTCAATGCATTCTTCTTGTCTAAATCAATCGCTTGCTTTGAAATATCCACCATCGTAATATTTTGTTCTTCAACTGTTTCAGCAGCATATATCCCAACAAAACCGTAACCACAGCCTAAATCCAGGAGAAGATCACCTTTTTTTAATTGAACCTGTTTCAACATTGCTAAGGCTCCTAAATCAATATTTGAAGGCGAAAAGACATCCTGATTACTAAAAAACTTTAAGACTCTATGATCAGAAACTGAATACTCAATCATATAGCAACTCCCTCTTTAACATCGTAACAAATCAATGATACCTTGACTTTCCGATGACTAAAAGGGAACATTCACAATTTATAACTGGACATTTTCTTTTGAATGCCAAATAGAATGATGAAACTCACTCCAGAAAAACGAGTAGAGCTAGTAGAGCGCTATTTCTCTACTAACACGGTATTGATATCTTTTATCTGGCAATTTTTCTTTTAGTGTATGTAAAAAGAGCCACATTTGTGACTCAATCATTGCTAACTTGGAATTTTCATCATCATTTCGTAGTGAGGTTCATGACCTAGTTTTTTAAATATTAACCTAAATATTTCTTTATAATTAGTTATATTTTCATAATCAAAAGTAATTACAAAATCATCACTAATAAAATGGGAGCCATCATTTATACAAGCAACTAAAGATTTGCATATCAGCTTGTCTTGTCCATCAAATTCATCAACACACTTTTCATAGTCTAAATTACCAATAATTTTAAAATAATACTCAAGTATTCTTCTCATAGTATTGAATGAAGTAGTTGTGGACAAATTATCCTCTGCTAAATCTCTCCATAATAATTGATAAGTTGACTCTATAGGATTCTTTGAACATTCAATAAAACTTGAAATATTTTCTTGTTTTCTTATGATACCAAAAAGAACTACTTCTGGAGAGTAACTATCTCTACTACCCAAGAAAGTAATTTCTTTATGGAAGTAAACATTGTGAGTAAGTATGAATGTTTGTTGAATCCCATTTTGATTGTTACGACAATCCTTCAACAAGTTTTTGACAAGTGTACTTACAATAAACAAAACATTGCTATCTAAACTAGAGATGGGATCATCAATTACAATAATTTTTTCTGAGGTAATCCCAGTTTTTTCTAGACTACCATATACTAAATAGTAGAAATATAAAAACGTGATGAAATTGTACTCTCCTTCGCTGAGTGTATCTTTAGCATTCGAGCCATCTACTCTTAAAATTTCATAAGTTCCTTTGAGTTGCATATTTTCTCTTAAACTGAATCCTCTAAAATCAAATTTCTCCAACAAATTGTTAATGTGTGTAACAGTTGGCGCTACACTGGTTAAAGAATCCTCGATAGCATGGATTTTCATTTTATTTTCTGCAATTATTTCTTTTTGACCAATAATTTGATTATTAATAGATTCTTTTGCTTTTTCTTTGCCTTGCGTAAAACTTAGAAAAGACTCAATATCTATTTTCAATTCAGAAACAATATAATCCCAAATCTGAACCGAACAATTTTTCATTTCTTGCTCTCTATTTTCAACAATCTCATTATTAGTGTTAATCGCTTTATTAAATGTGACTAATAAACCATTTATTTCTTCGAGCAAATCTTTTGTTGTATTAAGCACTGTTTTATTTGATGGAGAGATTTTCTTTTTATCTAATTCTTCATGATTCAGCGCCAATAAACTTTTCAAGAGCTGATATTTGATTACTAACTCATCCACATCTAAAATTGGTATTCCTGACTCAATGATTTCAGTGATATACAATAGGACTCTAGAAAAGTAATCTAGGTATTTCGAAATGAAATCACTTAATCGTTGGCAATCTAATTCATATTGTTTGTCAAAATAGTTTTCAATTTCCCTCTTTAGGCCATCATCTAATTCTTTTTGGCAAAATGGACATTTACTACCCGCATTATTCATATAATGTATCCCTTGTTGAATCCAGTCACTATTTTTTAATACATCTATTAGTGCACTCATAGGGGAATCATTACTACCAGTAATAACTTTTTCGAGTAGATCAGATGATTCATATGTTAAACTTTGATCAATATCAATTAAGTCAAAAATGGGGTAAACGATACTGTCTTTAGAGTAAGCAATATCGTACTTTTTTTTCAATTCCTCTAATTCACTAACAGAACTCTTATCCCAATTTTCATAAGCAGCTAAACACTTATTAGAAAACTTAAGCTTACTATTTCTATACCCTACAAGTGCTCTACTAAATTTGTCACCAAGCGCTTGTTGTAATATCCAACTCTTATCAGATAGTTCTTGCCTTCTAGTCTGGATTTCATTATTAAATTTTTGAATAGTAATCTCTTTAGTATCAATAAGGTCTGTTTTATTTTTATTTTCTTTGTGTAATTGGTTTACTTCTTCTTGTTGTTCAATTGAATCCTGACCTAACGTAAAAATACCTTTTAAACTTTCTGATTGTTTAAAGTTTTCATCAACGAATTGTTTGTTATAGACAAGAATTTTAACGTCATCGCTATGACTAGCTTTTATTTCACAATTATTTGGAATTATTTTGGATCCTAAAAGTTTTGAAATCGTTGTTTTTCCACTTCCATTACTTCCGTAAATGAAATTTAATCTTTTGGGTTTTATTTCTACTAAATTTGAGTACGTTGCAACATTGTGAATTTTTATATTTTCAATCAAAATACTTCCCTCCTTAATAAAGCTTTTTTTCATTATCTTATATTTCATTACATTTCACAACATCATGTATGAAATATCACAATATAGACCTAAAAGTAAACCAAAAAATTCTCTACATCGACTATGAATCTATAAACCAGATACCTTTTTATTTTGGAATTGACAAACTTATTTGAATTAATCTTCAAGTTAATACCTTTGAATATCGATCTAAATAATTAGTTTTTAATTAGTTGATTGTTCCATCCCTAGACGAAAACCACCAATCCCGGCAAATAAATCTAAAAATATCATAGATCACTTCTTTCTTTACAAAGAAAAAAGCCAAGAACAATTTTTGCTCTTGGCTCTTAAAACTATTTCAATTCATCTTTATTTTTCTTTATCCAAACCCATCAATTCACGTTGTTTCCGGTTGGATTCATCTGCTACAAATTTAAAGACTGTCTTCAGCTCTTTCGCAGAAGCATTATTTTGTAGTGTTGAAAAATTCCGGTTATACTTTGCCATAATTTTCTCAACTTTTTCTTTCTCAGTCATGTAGTTCTTCCTCCAATCTTTCTTTTGTATAACTGATTGGCAATGCTAACTCAACATTATCAATATCCATTAGAAAATCAGAAATCGTATTTTGAAAGTCCTTCACTAAGATATTGATAGTTACTTCCTCTTGAAATTGTTTTTTCACCCGCGACAAATTTTTTCTTGATTGGAAAAAAGCATTGATAAAACGTTCTTTAGGAACAAAACGGCCTTCAACTTCTTCTCGTTTTTTAGTAAAGTCCCAAGCAATAAATGGATCTTGATAAACATAATAGACAAGCACATTATAATTCTTTTTTAGTGCCCGTTCAATATTTTGATTTACTTTAGAAGTCGCAAAAGTGCCATCCAGAATAAAACTATAGCCCTTTTTAAGAACTAAATCGAGAGCAGCATCTACCAAAAGTGCTGATCCTCGTTGAAATTCATCTGAATTATTCCCGACATAGCCTGGAAATAATTCACGAAATTTATCAGCATCGATTACACAAAGATTACTATTCAATACCGTCAAAGTTTGTGCAGCCTCAGTCTTGCCAGCACCAGGACTTCCAGCCATAAAAATGGCAGTCTTTTCTTCCTCTTTTTCTTTCCCATCAGTAATAGAAGAAATTAATACCTTTTTATTCTCTTTAGCATACTGTAAAGAATAATCCTCTGTCATTTTTATTACACCTCCTGACGCTCTCATCCCTAGTTTATCATAATTTTAGCTTGATGAACTAGATTACTAGATTTCTCTGTATCTGTCATTTTTCTTTTGATTGTGCGACTTGTTTGATGGATTTCAAGCATTCATACCCTTTTGGTACAAGTGGCGTATAAAACTCACTATACACACTTCCTCCTGTATCCGCATAACCTCGTCCTTAAAGCTTTAAGTAAGTCACCACTTATATTTTCAGATACGAAAAAAGCACCTCTTCTTGAGATGCTTTCATCATACACTGATGGTTAAAAAACCTTCAAGGAAAAATATTCCATTTTTGACAATGTTTTTATTCTGTGACAACCGTATGCTAGTTTAAACTTTTTTAAACGACTAAATCACACTTTATCAGCCACACGAAAATATTGATTTAATAAGAACTAATCTTAAAAATGTTACTTCTTCGGTTCATCCTCATCCATTTTCAGAACAGCCATGAATGCTTCTTATATCATCGCGTTATTTAACAGTATTTATATTTCCTTCTCATTCCCTGTTCGTCATTGATTTAATTGGATTCATCAATTCCCTATATTCTAATCAATACCTATACTTCATTAAGAATATGTATTGTTACTTATCAGATGGGCGGAATATTGGCGAAGAAAATGAAAGCAGCTTTCGAAAATCTATTTTTTTTATATTCATGTTCGCTTTACAAAGAGAACAAACGTTCGTATAATTTTCGTAAGGAGTGATAATTATGGGAATGATTAAACCTTATGAGGATCGTAAAAAATTAAAATGGATGGGGTTTTTCTTATCGGAACACGTAGCTGATATCGATCGAGTCAACAAAGAGCTGGCATATAATTGCCCACCTAAACTAGAAATGGACGAACAACAAATCGGTGAGTTCTTGCAAGAGGCTCTTTTGAAGAGAAAGCGACTTGCTGTGCAGCTTAACTACACCCAGATGGGCAAATTTATGCCAGATGTGATTGGGTTTCTTTCTGGCCACAATGAATTAGGGATATACATTAATACTACGCTGATCGAGTACCAAGAAATCAGAAATATTGAATTTTACTATGAGAAGAAATGGTTTGATGTTCAGTGAATACTATTACTCAATACGAACAGGCTTATCTTACCTATTCAGAATTTTTATTGGAGTTCCCTACTTCTATTTCAGAATCACAAGAGTACCTATTTGGCGCTGAATGTATTCAATTTTATGTTGGTGTTGTTTTAGATATGAATGATAGTCGTTATTATGTTCAGTCTTATGGAGGCGATCAATGTGAAAACGATGAAAGGCTATGTATCGAAGATACGTGTGTTGAAGATGAGCAAGACCCCTTTGGTGCGATTCTCGCTTGATGATGTTAATTGCTTGATTGCGTTGCATAGCTTAAACTTTTTGGCAGATGTGGATGAAGGAATGCAGATAGTAGTTGCTGGTAAGTTTAATGATCGGAATCAGTTTGTTGTGCGGAAGTATTCGGTAATTGGCAAGACGAAGATCATGATTGAATTTGAAGCAATAAAAAAAGACCTTAGCACATAAAGCGACCCCCAAATGTTAGACAAAAAATCTAACGTTTGGGGGTCGCTACAATATACTTGGGCCTTTTTACAATTTTTAATCAAATTTTTCTACGTACCTTATTGATCATTTTGCGCATTTTAAGCGTGCTAATACCGAAGAAAGTTAAACCTAGTAGACTAGTTGCTTGATGTAAATATAGTAGAATGCTTAGCTGCCATTTAATATTAAAAAAAACAACAAGTAACTCAATAAATATAGAAACAAGAAAGAAAAATAAACTAAAATACATAGGGCTAAAATATGAGTCTATATATCCAGCATCATCTAATTCTTTAATATCTTTTCTTGCGGAGAATTCTACCATGTTACCTAACATGTTGTATACGAACCCCGCAAAAATTGTATTTACTGTAAGTAAATTATACAATAGCTCCTTATTTGGAACGATTTCTTCCACCATATGATCTTTAACATAGTATAAATAATACAAAAACGCGACAAAAACAAATATACAACTCAAAATCAAAGACAATTTATTTCTTCGATATGTTTTTTGAATTGTAATCATTTATTCTCACTCCTCTTCGCATTCAAAACCAACATACTCTAAAATTTCAGGTCTATTTTGTTGATACTTTAACCAAATTTGGTCCTCTATTGTCTTCTCAAATTCTTCAGACGTCTTACTTGAATCATAAATAAACGATGCTTTTTTTGACATTATATCATCAAACAAACGATATTCTTGCATGATACTCTCATTTTCATCTTTAGCCTTTACAGTAACGTTATTGGTTTTTCCGGCTATCGAAGAAAAAAACTTTTTTGCCATATCCGGAGTCTTAAACATTGATTTTTTTCTCTTATCTGCTACTAACTTAACTTGAACTTTAGTGTGTTTTTCGTTTTGTAGCAACTCGTAATCTTCTTCATTCATACCAGTAACATCTTTATGCGAACCTCTGGGAATTGTCACATCATAATAGATTGACCCAATAATATCTTTTCCAGCCAATTTATTTAAAGAATCTTTTGAAACAATTGTCAGAGTAATTCCCCATAATTTATCTGTTTCTTTAAAAACTTGTGTAAACATGTCTCCTAAAAAAACAATACTCGGTGCACTTCTTTCCATGATATACGAGACAGCAAAAGTTCTTCTATCTATCATAAAATAAGAAAATGCTTCAAAAAACTGATCAGGACCTTTGGTAATAGGTGAAGAGGCCAAGGTTTCATTTTTTCTCAACTGATAATTATTTATGTCTTGTTCTTTACCCATTTTGCCAAAAACATAATTTTCATTTTCAGACACAATTTCCACTGTAGCCGTATTATTTCCACTAGTTGAGTTATACTTTTCAACCTGAATAGCTTTTCTGTCAGAAAGCTTGTTCTGAATTAAGTCTTTTAGATACATTTCTTTTTCAAGGCTTGTAAGAAATCTTTGTACAGAATTTCCCTTTTCATCTAAATCCAGTTTATACATATCAAGCCTGAAAAAGTGAATAGTCTTTGTTTTTGTGCTCATCTTATCTTCTCCTCTATATTTTAATATCTGCTTATTTAATTAAACCAAAAGGAAGCCTGAAAAACAAGCGTTTTCCTAGACTTCCTATAGCAGATATAATCGTATGAGGATTATGCTCTAATTATATCAAACATCCGTTCTTATTTCAATGACAAACAACCACTCCCAAAAAGGAAGTGGCGTTAAAGTGGTTTAGGAATGAAAAAGGTAATTCTTGCTTAATTAGAATATTACTCCTGTTGATAAAATATTTCAAATAATAATATCTATTAGAAAAGAATAATGCTAAAATAAAAAAGAAGAGTGCTAGACGTGATAAGATGGCTTCCCCAAAATTTCATCTTATCCTAGCATTCTTCTTTTTTGTACATGTTGCATATAAAATATTATAGTAGTTGCTTACTTTGTGCAAGTGAAATGCCGGAAAATCTAGTAAAAATATTTTTTTCACAAAAAAACCCCTACTCAAATGAGTACGGGGGATAGCATTATTATACACCGAAAAATTTTAGCAATATAGGTATCATAATCGACCCAACTACCAACAATACAATAGTGTTAATTTTAGAATCAATTTTATCGATATTTTCTTTCATATTTGTTAATCGCTCTGAATTTAATTTCTCATTAGCTTCAATCTTCTGGACAATTAAGTCTAGATCACGTTTAGTTTCTATATGAGAAATCTCAATTTTATGATTTAATTCTTTAATTGATCCATTCAACTCTTCTTTAGTTGCATATTGAGACATTTCATTCTCATCCCCTTGATAACTTGGTAAGTCTTTTTTTAGTTGTAAATTTGAGTTGTCTTTTTTGAAATCATTTAATTTAAAAATTTTTGTATCATTCATAATCTTTGTCTCCAAATAAAGAAATGATATTTACAGGAAATTCGGTTTTAAAAAAAACAGTCTCGTTTAGAGAAACTTCTCCTATATTCTCTTTGTGTATTTTTGCAACATAGGAAAATCGCAACTCAACAAAATCTATAATTTCCGGAATGTTTTTTTCAAGAACAATTTCTCTTTGAAATTCAATTATATTATTGGAAGCCTCAATAGGTATTTCAGTATAGACTCTACTTTCGAATTTAACACTTTTATCCATCCCATCATAAATAAACAATGATACAAATAATGTAACGTCAGTCGTTAAAGTTTTCCCACGATTCCAGTACAACTTTCCACTCACTGGAATTTTTGTAATACCATTTAATCCATCTTGGTATGTTTTCTTAAACTCTATAAAATCTATGCTAGTTTCAAGAACTGTCAAAACTTGCGTCTTATTCAAGAAAATCCCCCCTTAGTTTTCAACAAACTTACTATAATGCAAAGATCTAATGCTATTAAAAACTATTTTAACACAATATACTTTTTAATTTACTAAGGCACACAATAAAATTTTCAGACTTGTTTGAATCATATAAATTTGGAATGTTTTATGTTTGTTTATACCCAAAGTATTTTTATGTACAAGCCCGACTAAGCGGGCTATTTATTTACCATGGTAATTTATTGTTATTAAGCGCTCGTTGCAAGGCTTTGACCATTTCAGACGTAGAACTGATAATGCCGTCTTGCGTTGTACCAAGTGCTTTCTGCATCGCTTTGATCGTGTTCTTTCCGCACAATCCGTCGATACCGCCATTGTAGTATCCTTTGGCTTTCAAGCCTTTCTGGATCACACGAATCAAATTAGAGCCGATCAATGTGGTATCAAATTGAGCTGAATGCAAATTAGCATTACATGCTTCTTTGTATTGGTGACTTACTTCGCCATCTTTATAGGTATCGTGATATTCTTGCAGACGTGTGGTTACTGCAGGTCCCCATTTACCGTCAACTGACAATTTTGTAAATTGCTCAACGATATTTGATGATGTATTTCCGGATAACAAGCTGTTTACTTTATTTTGTACCTGGGTCACATCGTAACCGGCAGCTTTCAACGCTGTGTTCCGTTGATCGCCGTTCCCCCACAAACCATTGATTACTTCCTTTGCAACAGCATCAACAGATTTGCCACCTGTGGTTGTGCTTTCTGTTGCTAAAATACGGTAGAAATTATGTGTTAGACGATTACTCATGTATGAATCGTGGCTATCAGTATGGATCCCGTTCCAATAATAGGAACAGTGGATAAAGCTGGTATTGCTTAGGAAAATACCTGTGTGGCCACCGCTGCCATTTGATTGACCAGGAGTACCAGCAACAAAAATATCTCCACGCTTGGCTTCCGAACGACTGATTTTCTTTAGTTTAGTACCCACCATACCGAACAATGTTTCAGTATTGCCCATGGATCCACTAGGCAGAAATCCACCAGCGATCATGGACAGAAACACTGCAGATGAACAGTCATAACTTTTAGGCCCTAATCGACTTGTCATTGAATAGGTTACCTTGCCTTCACGGTCAGTCATCCATTTGATCATTTGTTCAATGCTCATGTTGATCTTCCTTTCTCTCAAAAAAGAGCAGCCAATTGGCTACTCCTTCTTGTCTGTGAATTCTTGTCCATCGCCATAATCAGGTTTCTGGTTATCTTGATATTGGTTGCTAGCAATATTCAAGAATACACCAGCTAAAGTTGCTGCAGCTGTAATCGTTCCGACAATGATTTCGGTTTGAAATCCATATAAACCGCCCATTGTCACGATGAATGCTGTTACTGCTGGTACACCAACAGTGAGTGCTTTTTTTGCTAGATCATACTGTTTATTTGTTAATTTCATTCTAATTCCTCCTAATGTTGGTCTATTTCTTTTTGCTGAAGAATACCTTCATCACGCACATTCAAATTAGATACCTTGGCACGCAATGTGTCGCCAGTACCATTCCCACCTAAATTCTTATATGCTGAAAATAGATAATCAAAGTTGTTCAACTCCCCAACAGTGATATACCCACGCTTGATATACTCATCTGCTTTATTCCAAATTTGGTTGTGCAATGATGCTTTCTCAGCTTTAACGATTTTCTGGCTTCTGACTTCAGCCATTGCCTGATAATCCTCTACATTTTTAAGGCGTTTATCTTGTTCCGTATTTGCTGTTTCTAAGGCGGTGATTGTTTGTTCCCTAAGGTCGTTCTCAGCCCTTTTGGCTTTAACTAGTTTAGTGACCCATGTTCCTACTCGCCACAGGGTAGCCAATAAACCACTACCAAATACCGCTGCCCAAAAACTGTTGATCTCCAAAAACTCTTTCATTCTAATTTCCCCCAACTGAACATATGTCACCTGCTTTCCCAAAATAAAAGAGCAACCTATTCCGGCTGCTCTTCGATAACTTCTAACCACCTAATAGCAATTTTTTTATAGGATCGATTACCAATGAATACATCATTCAGTGCATTTCCGTGCTCATCAGTGATTTTTCCTAACAAAAGATCTTTATATTCGGAAAAATTGAAGTTTGGTTCTTCAACTTCTCTTGGTTCTGTCTCTCCTTCTACTAAGTAACGAATTTTCATCAAAATTCCCCTCCGTCTGTGGCTCCTATGAAGCCGTATATTGTACATTGTCCGACAAACCTTGCTCTTGCCCCGATCGGCTTAATTTCAATCGTATGCCAACCTCTAGTTACTATTCCATCGTCATTATAAAGATACTGAACGATATCAAACCTATCCGCACTTGTTCCAGTTAATGTTGCAACTACATTGTTATCAATTTTTACTTCTACTTTAGATGGGGTAGCCGAGTCCTCCCAAATTCCGTAATCAATTTCATGCGTGTGGTCAGGAATGTTTATTTGAAAATCATGTGTATGATTTGGAATATTAATATTAAATTGATGTGAGTGAGCTGGTACGGTAACACTGAAATCGTGCGTATGTGCAGGTACAGTATGTGTATGATTATCTGCAGCTTGAGAAGTCGTAACGTCACCCGCCATGGAAACGGATGGGATGATAAGGCGAAAACCTGTTCCATATGCTTCATACAGACGGGGTGACCCAACAGATGTTTCGGCGGAGACATCTGAAATGTATTTTAATGTCGCATGCCGATGACTACCGTTAGCACTGCTTGTTGCTCCCCCGCCACTTTGAGACGTGCTACCAACGGTTGTACCTCCACCGCTTTGTGTAGAAGAACCACTAACATATGCACCTCCACCAGCAGTTGTTCCGCCTGAGACTATTGCCCCTCCGCCTTTAGTGGCGCGGCTATATGCTCTGTAACGTTCTGTTTGGTAAGTCAGAAGTATTTTGTTGATTCGCTTTAACTCTTCCTCGCAATAGAACTTGATTTTCAATGGAAACCCTTCATCACAGTTCTCAGCAAATGTCACAGTGTCTTTGTTGGTTGCTCCGACGCTGGATAGTTTGTAAATTTCCATCTTTCGTTCCAAATCTGCAAGAGTAGTCGCTATTGTCTCCCCAATATAACCAATCTCCAAATCAATACTTCCAGGATCCCCAAACATATCGGATTTCTTTTCATTTACTATCCTTAAATTTACAACTCCGAACATTTCTGTCCAAAGCTGAACCACTTGGCCAGATCTTAGCTTATCAACTGACGGAATTTTTATTGTAGATTTACTAGGAATAGACTTAGTTAAATCGAGCGCTGTTGTATCCCATGTGACGAGCGGTCGTTTAAACTTTTCGAGCATAGCTTTTGCAGATGCCAGCAAAGCTTCTTCATTCAAGAACCTTTCATCTTTCCAAATGTATTCAATCAGACCGTAATCATTTTGACTGACAATATCTTCAACGTAATTTTTACCACCGTTAATTTTTTTAAAATTAAGATTATTAATACCGTCACCTTTGCCTAAGGCATAGATTTTATTGACAACTTTTAAAGGGTTCTCTTCAACAGATAAATTTTTTAAATTCCATCCTTCTCGAATCCTGCAAACTGGTTTTGTATCAGGCTTTATTAGGTTGATTGTCCATGGATAACTAGTGGTATCATACGTCCACATAAACTCTTCAGAAAATGGTTCTGTGACGGAAAACAGTGCGTCTGCTAATCCGTTCTGATTCTCAAAAGAGTATTCAAAAAGACGGTCAAAATCACACCGTCCCAGTTGCCAATTTTTAACATTTTGAAAAGAGAGAATCCATTCAATGACTGCTTTTGTGGTCCAAGCCTTTCCAGTTTGCCGATATCCTTCAATCGCAGAATCAATCAATGTCGATAACACATGAGACAGATCGTATTTAATGTATTTTCCGGTTGAATTAAATGTTGTTGTTCGATTCATTACACGAAACAAACCAATATATTCTCCATCTACATCCTTGATTTCAGCAAAATGTAATTGCTCGATTTTCTTTCTTGCTGGATCATTCGCGGGTAAATAAAAACCAGCCGACCATATTTGGTTGACTGGCTTTTCATAAGACACTTGATAAAGGTTGCGAAGAATTGCTGTTTTTTTTCTGGTTAGATTGTATATAGAAATCACTATATCACCCACTTCCTTGCACTGGCATATTCTAAGAAATTTTTCTGATTTATATATGATAATATCGCCACATCAAATTTCTAATCTGCTTTATGACTAAAATATAGATTCTGGTTTTCCCAATCGAACATAGTGGGCTCTTTACCTGAACTTACGTAATAAGCAAGGTTTTTACCCGCTTGTTGTCCACATCGGTTGTATCCCTCTTGCAAATAATGAAATTCATCTTTCATTAGTCCATCACTTGCAAATCGATCGAACGTCGTTGCGATAAGCGTTGTATTATCCTCCTCTTGGCAAAATTCAGTTTGCGCCTGGATAACCACATCGTATTTAGTGGGATCATCCCGATTATTTCCAGTTCTAATTAAAAACGTGTGATTGATGCCAGCAGTCTCAAATGCAGTTATCATGTTACTTAGACCAGCTTTATAGTCTGCAGCGGTTGTGGCGATTGTGCCATCACCTTCTCCTTGACACCACACAAGCCACTTATTCGCTATCTTATACTCATTGCTTTCTAACCAAGCTACAGCTGTATTCAATCTTTCAATTGCATCTGGGAGGAGAGTACCATCTGATTGCCATTGACCAATTCTAGTACCACCTTGAGATGCCGATATACCAACTATTTTCCTGTTAGCAAATGCATAATAATTATTTACTAGAGAGCTGACCAAGGAGCCTGTCTTGGTTGTTTCGCTGATTCCTCCCTCTTTGTTTTCGGCGGCTCCAAAAGGCTCCGTCACTGGATAAAGCTTTGTTGGATCGGATATAGCTCTAAACTCATAGGCGACTCCTTCTTTTACAATAGGTGCTTGGGAAGCAGTCCCCCTTCCACCCATGTTTGATTGACCCGCAAATACAATAAGATCAATTTCTTTAGTTCTTACCGATCCATCATCGATATCAAAGGCCAGCATATCTTTAGTAATCAGTCCGCTTTTTATTTGAGATTCTTCCTCAATTTTTACGTATTGATTTTTAACTTGTTTTTTAAATGGCTCATATGGTTCGCTTTGCCCCAAAGATACCATGACGTTTACATGTGCAGGTCTATATTGAATCAAAAAATATCCCGTATTGGCACTCAGTACCTCTGTTCCTGTCGATCCAATCGGTTTAGTTTTTATCCACTGATTATTTGCATCGTATTCAATAAACTTTAAGTCATTGTTACTTGCAGGTAATGAGTTATTGACACTTACAAAAATACTCTCATTAGGTTGCCCGTACATTTTTCCGCTTATATTGTAATTCGCGGCATCAACGACGGTACTTGTTTCTCCCGAATAACCTCTCCCCACCTGTATTTCAGTTGAATTATGATCGAATAAATTTTTCCCGGTACCAACTTCAAAGAATGATGTTTTTTGCGGAGAAACAACATTATCTTGGAGCATATCTTCAATAACTTGAATATGTTTAGTATAAGTATCTTTTAAAGCAACTTTGAATGGCTCATAAGCAGTCAAAGTATCAAACTCAACCTGAATGTTGGTCGCTGTATTGTTGTACTGGATTTCAAAAGAATTAACTCCGCTTTCTAACGAAATCCCCCCTGTATTATAAATGACTGTCGATACCCAAACATCGTCAGAAAAAGAAATAACTTTATAGTTAGACGTTGAAGATACTTCGGAACCATTTACAGATATCACTACTTTTTCAGACCCGTTGCTAGAGATTCTGTCACTAATATTATAATTAACAGTATCTACTACTGTTGATGTTGTTCCGCTATACCCTTTGTTTTTACGTATACCTATAGAGTCTTTATCAAAAAGGTTTTTACTTTTCTCAAAAAACACTGTTTTTTCTTCTGTTACACTTTCTTTTGAAAGTTTTTTTGTTGTGATTGCTCCGTTTGCTATTCCTTGTGATTGGTACAATGGCCCCTTTATCCATGAAGTACCATTCCAAGTGTAAAGATAACCGTTGGATCCATTAGCATCTGTCACTAGCATAGCAGAATTGGATCCACTAGGATATTTGGATTGCAGATTTGACACACTGGTAAAAGTTTCTTTAGGACCACCACTAACTTGATCCACTTTTGAATCTAAAAAACTAAAATTTTCATTCAGCGGCTGAGCCTTGATCTCACCACTTACTGGTTGAATTGGCATTTTATCAACTCCTTTTAGTAAAAATAAAAAGCCTAGTTTTCACTAGACTCTTTATCGTATTGTTTAACCGATTCCTTAATAGCTTCTTCTTTTTGCTCTCTAAGGGAGGAATAATGGTTTGCTATTTTTTCCAGCTTTTCAAATGAGGGGTTATTAGATTGCTTTTCTTTTGCTTTGATATCGGTATAAACCCCCGTTGCTCTTTTCCATTCTATTTTGAAATAATAATTTAAAAAATCTCTAAATAACAAAAAATTATTTTCTAGTTCAATAAAATAATCTGGGGCTCCGCCTATCCCCCCTGTCAAAGCATCTGTCATGCTATCTAAAAACTTAACAATCAACATATTATTATTGTCTTCATCAGTACCAAACATCAGACCTAATTGAAATGAGGCTTCTCTTATGTTACGGCGTATCACTTCTGCTTCTTGCATTTTCTCTTCGTTATTTGGTTTATGAATAGTTAAAAAATTTAACATTTCAAATACAGATGTAATATAGACCGCTGTCAATTTACGTGCCTCTTGAATCCATTTGATTCTACTTTTAGCAATAACTTCTGCATCAATTTGTTTCTTGGTAAGTTTACTTGTCTGATATAAACCATACGATGAAACAAAAACGGTTGCTAATGCAGCTACAAAAGTTAATATTTCTGATATAGACCAACCAGATGATTCTGTAACATTGTCGAACAGTATCTTAAATGTTTGCATATAATAACTCCTTATATTTTTTAATAAGAATATCATAATATACAACAAGTGTTAATTGTTTTATAAAAATTTGTGCAACCAATCAAAGTCAACCGTTGCTTTCGCTTGTTCAGCAATAAACTGAAAACCATTACTCCCTTGGGCCATCTCAAAAAACTCTCCTTCAAACTCCAAAATATCGGACCCATTCACACTAATGTTGTATGTTTCTGTATCAATCACAACTGTACCATTACTTACATCAGGAAAAGAAATTGACTTGCCAGATTCCAGATGCTTTACAATGCCAGCTTTCACTGTTCCTTTAATGGTAATTTTGATCGGTGTATCTAAAAAAGAATAGTTTTCGATACCTGCGTAGTGATTAGGTACTATATTCCAATTAAATGACTGGGTATTAGGATAAGCTTTCGATCCATATTCATTCCCCGCATCGTATTTCAAAGGTTGATCAAGATCATATGCATCTGGCTCGGCATATTCATTAGAATCATAATTAACAAACTGAATAGGGATTTTCTCAAGGATAGTTGATACATCCGGCGTTATTGCTTCAGCAAGCCGAACATATGCAAACTTTTCTGTGTTATCCCACATGCATTTTAGTAACCTTGGTTGCCCTTTTGAATCAAAAAGAAAAGCAGTTAGTTGATCTAACCGCTCTTCTAGGTTATCCCATTCTTTAATCAATGTATTGACTTGTAGCCCATATGATTTAGGTCCGATTTCTGCACCAAAGTACCAATCACCCATGCGACCATCTATATGCTGCGATCTGTGAGTTATTTTGCCCGATCTAGGACGTGTATGATCACGCAAAGGTCGCATGTCGAATTCTTCGAACCTCATTGATTTGGTGCCGTCAATTAACGTTATCATACTACCTCATCCTCCTAAACCCTTTAGTCCCAGCTTCTTTTGTTGTTAGATCGTTGATTTCTTTAGCAATTTTTTGAATGTCAGCCTCTTCACGCACCTGGAAAATTGCGCCTTCTAGCATGCCTTGGTTGTTGATCGTAACTGGACTCGTTGTATTATTATTTACTATACTACCCGAAGAATAGCCGGTTAATCCAGCTTTTCCAATACCTGATGCTAACTCAGGACTTAATGATCCATTGACAAGTGCATTCATAGCAGGGATTTCATTTGGGATTTTACCGATTAAATCATTGAAATAATTAGAATCGAACTCATTTTGTATCCCGTTCTGTAATTCGTCTGCCCAAGTTGATACACTTGATTTGACTTCTGAGAAGCCATCTGTTAGTCCTGATTTCAATCCAGCTACTAACGCCAATCCGTTTTCAATCAATACCTTCTTGTCATATGGTATGGGTCCTTTCAGACTTGCAATAGTATCCGCCCATCCAGAAACAGTTCGTTTAACGTTTTCGAAACCAGACGTTAAACCACTAAGCAAACCATCAACCAGTGCGATACCGTTATTGATAAGCGCTCCCCCAGGCAATGCACCAATAAGAGCATTTAATAAATTTGCACCCGCTTCACTCATAGCACCTTGATTTCCACGGATATTATCAGCTAGTCCGTTCACCAATGTTATTCCTGCTTGGAACAATCTGTCTTGTGCTTTCAATATGCCTGCAACAGTTTGATCAACTAAATTCATTCCCGCATCTACAATACGGCTGATATTATTTGCAATTCCATTTATAACAGCTACAACAATATTAACTCCAGCTGTTATAACAGATCCTAAATTTGAAGCAATACCATTTAAAAATTGTGTAACCAAATTAAGCGCAGCTGTTACAATACTTGGCATCATAGATGCTAATCCGTTTAATAAATTTACTATCAGGTTAGAACCAGCAACGACGATTTGCGGTAGTTGAGATGATAGTGCAGTTAAGAATGAAACGATCATTTGGCCGACAGCAATCACTAAATCTGGCAATTTTTCTGTTATTCCTTGTATTACAGCGATTATTAAAGACATGCCCGCTGTAATAATTTCTGGTAAGTGTGCCGTTAATGAAGTCAACCACGTGACTATTAAATCGGCGGCTGATTGAATTAAAGCTGGTAGTTGTTGGGTAATTCCATCTAGCAATGCCAAAATAAGTGCGCTGCCAGCAACAATAATTTGTGGTAGTCCTGCTGTAAGTGCAGCTAGTAGTGCCACTACGATTGCAGTTGCTGATAGAGCAATTTGAGGTACTAGAACGAGCATGGCTCCAGTGAATGCCAATATAAGTTGACTAGCCGCCATTGCTAAAGTAGGGAGGCCTTGAGCTATTCCAGAAACAATTGCAGCGACTATCTCTATTCCACCAGAAATAATTCCAGGTAGCGCCCCTGCTATCGCAGATAAAATTCCCTCAATGGCTTTTCCAGCTGACTTTCCGATTTTGGGTCCATTTTTTTGCAAACCAGAAGCTAAGGAATCAAAGCCGGATATTATTTTTTGAATGCCTTTCGATGTGTCGCCGCCACCAATTACTTTTGCAATGAGTTCGAATGCTTTTATTGCTAATCCAATTGGACCAAGCATAGCTAATACAACTGATTTCAAAATAGCGAATGCTATATTTACAATGTCAAAACTATCTGCCGCCGATTTTACCGGGCTAACCAAATTTTTGAACCATTCGATTAAAGTTTTGATTGATTCCCCGATAGCTTTAATATTTTTCGTTCCTGATTCGCCGAATGCTCCGCCTAATGTTTCTTCTAATTGATCAAATGATGTAATTGACCCTGTCGCAACTCCTGCAATTGCTTTAATGGCTAATTTAATATCATTAATTTTCCAAGCAAATTGTGTCATAGAGTTCCATAATGACTCTGGAAACATTTTGGTAAATGAACTTCTTAATTTATCCATTACAGCTGGTAAAGCATTGCCAGATAAAACTGTTTTTAGGAGATCAAAGAAAATCTTTATTCCTCTTGCCACATCACCTAAAGGAACCATAAACTGCTTGAGACTACTGATCATAGCATCAACTTTTGTCCTAAAAGTCTCACTGGTTTTATAAAAATAAACAAAGGCTGTAATCAGTGCACCAATTGCTAGAACAATTAATGAGACTGGGCTTGTCAAAGCTAAAAAACCAGCTTTAACACCCGACATTATTGCTTTTAGCTTTGCAAAATTGTTGGCTGCTAAATAAGCAGCACCTAAAGCAGACGCAAGAGTCGTTACAGCACCTACAACAACATATACAAGCGCGGGATTTTCTCTAAATACTTCCGCAAGTTTTGCCATTGCACTGCTAATTTTTTGCACAATAGCAAGAAATGGATCAAGCAGTGGAGCACCAAAAGCTGCACCTAAATCAGTGATGGCTTGTTTCATGTTTCCAATAACGTTCTCAAGACCACCGCCTTCACGTGCAGCTTGTCCTAATGCTCCTGATAACTTATTACCATCCTCAACCATTTGTAAAAGTGTCAACTGCTTCTGGGATTCGGATAATTCGTTAAATGATTTGCCGTAAAGTTTATTTGCAGCTGCATTTCGAGTGGTTTCAGTGGAAGAGATCCCAAGTGCTGCATCGTTTTCGTAGTTACCTTTTAAATATGATTGCAGGCTCTCTGAGACTTCACCAATTGATTTATCATAAAATGCTGCGCTATCAGCAGCAGCTTTAGTTGCACGACTCGTTAAATCTAATGCATCAGCAGTATCCATACCGGTCGTTTTAGCAAAAGCAGCCATGGAAGTGAATGCCGGCTTTAACCTATTTGGAAGAATATTGGTTTCTTTAGAAATTGCATCAATACTGCTCTGGGCGTTATCCTCTAAATTGCCAAATACCTGAGAAAACTGAGCATCCATTGCTTGCATGTCGGCAGCAGCTTTTATTGAAAAACCGGCTACTGCCGTCCCGACTGCTAAAATACTTAAGCTAGCTTTTTTAGCAAATTCAGTGGACTGCTCAGATAGAGAGTTGAAAGCTTTAGATTTGCCGATTTTATTATCTAGTTGCTGTGCAGCTTCATTACCAAATGCCTGATATTGCTTTCGAGCATTGTCGGTATTAAATTCTACATCAATTATTACGGAACCGTCATTCATCCTTCACCTCACCTCTCTCCTCTTTCTGTTTCATCATGTATTCTCGTTTTTCCTTTAGATCCATCATTTCAAATTCAAGGTTTGCTCGGTCATCTTTGAGAGCGACGGCAAGTTTTGCTTTTCTTATTTCCTCAATCTGATTAGGTGTAGCTTTATCCGGATATTCCATCATCCGGATCTTTATGACGTTTTTGAACTTGGTATTCTCAGACAAACCAGCCAATAAATGGTTGAACTTATCCCAATGGAGAGTCTCCTTGCTTCTTTCCACCATCAAATCCATCCCATAATCCATCAAAAAAGAGGAATAGATATAGCCAGAATCCTGTTCGAATTCATACCACTTCTTTTCCTCGTCTTCTAAGATATTTCCTTTTAGGTCACGTTTGACTGTTGTGCTTTCAAATTGATCCCCAGCAATCCTTTTGATAATAGCGTTTGATAATGGAATTAAATCATCTTGCGGAATAATTTCTGCTAGTTCTTCAATCGTTTCGGGAAGTTCTTCACCCCAATCATGGGATAAAATTAGGATAATGGAATATAGTACTTTTCCTTCTTTAGATAATTCGGGATCTTTCCACATTTCGTACCATCGAAGAACACGAGAAAATTCTAGATTTAATTCATAAGTGTTTTCATTGATTACGACCGAATCATCAATACCCCAAGCAAGAGATAATGCCATAAAGCATCACCTCTATTTCTTTTTACCGTCGATATAGGATTGTGCTTTTTGTTTCGTTTGAAGCTTTTTGTATTGATCGGCAACTTCAAGGAATGCCCCGACAACTAAATCAATTTCATCATCTGCAGCATCCATCAGTTTATCGAACGATCCTTCACCTAACACTAGATCAATAACGTCTTTGACAACGGGCTCAACCTTCTTATTAGCTTCAACGATTGCTTCGTAATTACCTGATTCAGAAGCTGTTTCAATAACCTTTTCTTGCTCTTGAATAACTTCAAGCATTTTGGGTAATTCTGACAAATACTGATCACGATATTTCTTACCTGTCTTGATTCCGAAATCTAAACCTGCAATTCTTACTGGTTGAACCTGCTTCTTAAAACCTACTTCGATTAAATTATTTTTTGACATTTGGAATTCCTCCTAATTTTTTATGTAAAAGAAAAAGGCTAGTACAATGACTAGCCTTCGGGGGTTGTATCTGGTTTGGTATCTTCTGGAACTCCATTGAAAGATACTTGCATTTCAAAGTTACCACGGTTGTTTGGTCCCCCACCGGTATGAACAATACCTGATAAAGTAGCATTACCTTGAATAATTCGGCCGTCAGGTTCAGTATGACGGAAGAATACAATACGGTCTTGTCCAGCTTTGTTCAAACGATCCCGTACAAATTCTTGTGCAGCATCAGTGGCATATTTTCGATGACCTGTAAAAGCATAAACACCTGTAACACGTGTGATATCAGTGTTTGATCCACCCTTATCACCGTAATATTCATATGTTTCAGATGATTCATCTTGTGAAGGCGTTGCTTCCTGAATACCATCTGCTAACTCGTGAACGGTCGTGGGCGGCACAAGTTTCCCGTTTTCTCCAACCGTTGCAGCTACACCGATTTCATATTTGTTCATCCAGTTAGGTGAATAGCCTTCACCAGCTGCAAAGTACTGTAAATTCATTTTCATGAAATTTCCTCCTATTTGCTTATATTTAATCGAACAGTAAGTACATAAAGATATGCATCATGTTCTTGAATTCCTAAATTCCTAGGTTGTGTGTAAACTTCGCTCGAATCAAACAAAAATGAGCCATCACTCGAGCGAAGTGTGACCCATTCACCATTTTCTTTTCTTGGCAATTTATCAAAGCTATCTGCAATCTTCCAAGCATCATTAAAAGCTTGTGATTGGTTTGTATTTTTGATAATGATTTGAACCATGAACGGAATTTGCCTGTTTCTAGCCAGGTCCTGCTGTCCTTGTCCGGATGCAATTCCTTGTATAGATAAATCTCGTTCATTGTCCTGAGGAGGTTTGTCTTCTTGAATGATTTGCTTTCCATTGCTTGTTACTCTAGGTGTTTCAAGTTCTAACAAGCGTAAGTGATCAGCAATTCGTGCAAATAAATCCATCACAGAGCCTCCTTAATTGCTTTTTCTGCCACATCCAGTACTTCATCCATATCTTGAGCTTTCGCAACCTCAGCCCACCGTATAGATGCTTGAGGATTGTGATTTTTAGATGGAGTGCCCCTATAATATGCGTACCCAGCATACTCTGTTCCCCATACCAGTTTTCCTTTTGGAAAATCACTATCAATCCAAACACTAGCTTCGGTTGCCCCAGTGTCTTTCTTAACATACTGATTAGCCACTTTAGCAAATGCGATTGATGTCGGATTCAGAGCGGATTCGATAGCTCTCTCAATACGATCGAAATTACCTTCAAATCTCCCGCTCATTGCAACATCACCTCAATATGATGTGGATTTAATTGGTCAGTGAACACCTCGTAGCATTCAACGATTTTTAGTTTGCGGTTTTGAAATGTAATTGTTCCGTCCTCGCTAGGATTTACAAAAGGTTTTGAATTAACAGCATCGACGTACAAAATGCCGTTAGTCAAAACCTCTGTATTATCCGTTTTTACAATTCTTTTTCGCTTAGGAGTAAACCTTACATGTTCAATCTTTTGTGGTTTAGGCAGTTCACCACTTCCCATTGAGCCATCATCATCAGGCTTTGGAGCTTGATAGATAACCTCATGGATCAACAAGTGTTTAGGTATTGGCTTAAATGACACCGATCCTCACACTCCTTTTTCTCAAAAGACCGGTCCCTTCTAAATATGAAAGACAACTCGGAGCGACCCGATTAACTTGCTTACTCGTTGACGTTGTTGAGCCAGAATAGCTAAACCCACCAATAGAAGCGCTCTGACCGCTTAAAGTATTTCCTGTAACATCAAGATCTATACCTTCAACTTGATAGTATTCTATTTGAGCACAACAAGCTTTTTTAATCAGCATCTGTACGTGTTCGGAAAATTTATCCAAACCAATTTTAGGCACTTGATAATCTGTCAAAGAATCAATAATGTCCGAAGCCCTTTTGGATAGACGAGAGAAGTCCTTAGCTTCAACAGGTGTTCCCTCGTAATCATTCTTATAAAAGGCTTCATCAACATAAGGTTCAGACATGATTTTCACCTACTTTTCTTTTTTGTCTTCCTTCTGATCGTCTTTGCCGACTTTCTTGTCATCTTTCTTTTCTTCAACACGTTCTAAGAAAGAATCATCTAGATTTACAGAAACTTCTTCAGCACGTTTGACGGTCATGTCAATGACCGTCCCTGCTTCATAAACTTCTTTAGTTTCTTTATCACGGAATTTTTTTAATACGTTATATTTTGCCATGTTTTTTCACCGTTCCCTTTCTTATCCTTCTGGAGTAGCGTCAATACCGAAGTAAGCTAGTGCTTTAGGTTCACGAATGATAAAGTCAATATCATCAAGCATGAAGTGGTATGTTGCCTGTTTTGCAACGGCACGACTGTCTTGAGCAGCAGTTGTCAATGTAACAGTTAAACCGGAAACTACAGCTAGGTTTTCATATGGAGTAAACAGAATTACATTGTTTTCCATAGACTCAACAACTTCGACGCCAAATCCACCGATATTGCGTAGGGCACCATCCACGAGTACTGCATCACCCAAAGCAGTATTTCGATTTTGTAATTCAACAACATAGTTTGTTGCTGTCGCTTGAGACATAAAGAACTTAAATGTTCCTTGACGCAAATATTTTGGTTCAATTCTAGCAGTTGCAGCTGTTAGCTCTTGAATCGTTGGCAATTTAGCACCTTCTACTTTTACTTCAGCAGATGCTTTAGCCATTTTGATGTATCCATCATTTAATTTCACGAATACATCAGATGAAGATTCATCCCCATTAAATGCTAGATCTTGCAAATCTGCTGCATATTGAGCTTGCATAAGTGAAAGCAACGATTGACGGACATCTTGCCCACGAGTACGAGCAGTATAAAATGTATTGCTGTTTTCGATCCATGTATCCAAATAAACCGGAACAAGAGAGAATGGCACTGTGTCTTCTTCTTTGATATCCGTACCCGTATCTTCAGTGTTAATACCTAGATGCTTTTTCAATGTACGCTTTTTAACGCCTAATTTATCTAAAGATCCTGTGCCAGATTTTGCAAAATGGACAAATAATTTTCCAATAGTCCCTGCAGTTGCAACTGCATCTAAGAAAAATGCTCGAGCATTATCTTCACGCAAGGTAACATTGTTACCAGCTTTCAAGATTGCGTTCATTTGTTTGATCAATGTTTCATTCGATAAAACGTTTGTCATTTGTGTTTCCCCCTTTATTCAGAAATTGGGAAAGTGGCGTCCACATAAGATGGTACAACCGATTTCTCAACTGTTTCTGTGTAATTTTGTTCAACATTGTTGCTGATTCGAGATTTTTCGAGATTCTCGATCTTTGCATTCAAAGGTGCTACGGCTTCTGAAACAGCCTTAGCAATAGCATCAGCATCTAATTCAACGCTAGCTTCTGAATTTGCTGTTTCTGGTTTTTCATCTGGTTTATCGCCTTTTTCCAAACTTGATAAACGATCGTTTACTGGTTTTAACGCTTCACCGAGCGCTTTTTTTAACTGTTCTTCTGTCATTTCCTCATCCTCCTCGGATTTATTTGTACTAAAAAAGGACTTAACCGTTTCGATTAGTCCTTGTTTGGTAACTGATTTAGTTGTATTTATTGTGCCAATAAGTGTGGATAACTCGCTGATTTCCGACTGAATGCTGGCAACTTTATCCGCATCGCTGTCTGTGTAGTTGTCCAATATTGACCAAGTGGCCGATCTGAAAGCATCAATCGCGGCATTAACATCCCGATAAGTTTTACCTCTTTCAAAATTATCGGCAGTTTGCTTTTTGACGTCATCCACTTGAGCAGTGCCAGCTAATGAGTACCCTGTGAAATCACCCTTCTGGATCGACTCCCACATTTCATCAGTGGCTTTAGTGACAAGCACCCACGTTCCTTTTGTGATTGTGGTTTCACCGATAGTCATATCAACAGGGGCAACATAACTCTCTACTACTTTTCCGGCATTCGTGGTGAAATCGTGCTGTTTATCAATTTGTTGATAATCCGCCATGAATCCATGTGCAGCCTTCTCAATTGTTTCAGAATCCATGAAATCTCCATGAACATCTTCAACATCAGGCTCATAAACAACACCATATACAAGCTTTTGCGGATCGTCAGCCTTGGTAACCAATCTAACTTCGGTTTCGAAATTCGGTTTTAGATCTTCAGCAGACTTAGTAAGAAAGAATGATTTCTTATTAGCTGCCTTATCCACATATGAAACATGTGTTACAAGAACGTTTTCTAGTTTTCGCATTTTCTCACCACCTTTCAATGATGTATAATATTTATAATAAAAAGATTGGAGTGTTTATATTGGATTGGTCAACATTAACAAACTCAGATTGGATAGCTGTTTGGTCTACCATAGCTACGCTTTTTATTTCTTTAGTAGCTATAATTATTTCATTAGCTTCTCTTATTCAAAATAGAAATATCATTAAAGAAACAAATAATCCTCACATTGTCATTTATGCTGACACGATTTCTACTGGCTACTTTGCGAAATATTTGATAGTAAAAAACATTGGAAATTCTTCAGCTAAGATAACAAATATTTCTTTCTCAGACAGCCTTCATGATTTAGAAAAGCAATTTTTAAATGCTTTAAAAGATTCTTATATAGTTGCTGGTCAAACGATACTTAACGGACTAATTGATGAAGATATACCTTCTCACATCGAAATCGAAATTGAATATGAAAATGGGAGATTTAAAAAGAAAGAAAAATTTCATATTAATATGGATCGTTTAGATAAAACTTTTTATTTGAAACACGAAAAACAAAAATCAAATGCTCAAGACAACGTTTCGCGGGGATTCCTAAATCTGACCAACACGCTAGAAAATGGATTTCATGATGTTGAAAAGAGAAACCTATAAAACCGGCACCACAAAACAATGACAATGTATCGACTCTTTAGCAGATAACATAGGGTCACGAGGATAACGGCAGCTTTCTCCATTGACGATGAAATACTCACCTTTAGAGATTGTTTGACCGTCCATTATCTCGTGACCTTTTCTCGGTTCTTTTATGCCATGAGTGTGATGCCAAGTCATACCAATAACAGCATCATTTTGCATGAACGCTTCATACTGGCTGCCAGAGTACATCCTTAATCCCTCAGTGATTGCAGTTGTCCTGGCACGATTGCGAGAAAATTCAGGGAGTGAAGACAGTTTACTTTCTAGCCATCGGATTCCTTTGCCTTCATCAAAAGATTCTTGAATGACTCCTACAAGAGCGTTTTCTGTAGTGACATTCATTAACTTTGGCAGTTTCCTAAGCCATTTTTCGATGTCTCTGTAATGTTTGGTCTGATAATCAAAGTCTTCAGATCCGTCATACTTGGCATTAAACTCATCAAACAAGCCAAAAAAAGCTTTTCTCAGTTCTGGGATAACACTTTCTTCCATATTTGATTTGAATGATCGGCCACGGAGCATAATTTTTATAGATAACTTGGTAGGTTTCTTTTTTCGATTCTCTACGAATTTTTTTACCTTTTCCCATACTTCTTCGTAATCTACTTGCAAGGTGTCATCCATCTTATCCTCTGAATTTAAGATGAACGTAAGTAATGTTGGGACAAATAAAAAGCCTGCTTTTTCTAGAAGCTTAGCCAGTTCATCATCCTCTTCTTTTTTTAGCTGTAAAGCGGCTTTGATTAACTCTTCATCACTCATTAGCCTTCACACTCCGGATCATACGCCGAATACTTGCTGCAACTTCACTTACTTCTCCTTCACCATATGCCTTAGCAACGTCCAAATCACCAAGATTAAACGCTGGTGATGATGATTGGCTATTAAGCGGATAATTGTACTCTTCACCATCAAAAGCTTCTAGCGGCTTGTTGAGGGCTTTTGAAAGGATATCCCTTAAATCATTAGGAGCGACTGCTTTTGCTTGGATAGCTGGTGTGAGAATAGCTTTCACATCCTCCATGTTTACAAGATTGGATGATTTCAGAAACACTTCTACATACTTGAATTCATATTCCCTAAAAAGCGAATTAATACGCCAATCGTAAGATTCTCGCATAGGCTGGAAAACTTGCTCTTCCGTCAGTTCTTTAGCAGTCTCAGCAGTAGCTCTTGTATAGTCGCTTGATCTTGCTACATAAACTGGGGGCAAACGGAATGCTCCAAGGACTGATTCAATGACGTTTTCATCATACTCAAGAAACAAAGCATCTTTTTGTAGGATGTCTGCTAGCTTCTCGATATTGATAGCTGGCTTGAATTTATCTTCGCCATATCCGATTCCTTCTTCAGCAGGGCTGACTTTTTCAGCCTCTAGCAGTAAAAACTTATGCTGATTTTCCTCCCCACCAATTGCATTCGCATATGCCTGTAACGTGGCTTCTGATTGTTCAGTCAGTTGCGCATTCTCTAGCGTGATGGCAAGTGGAATATGTCTCCCCTGCGTAAAATACCGATAGTTCAATTCGTCAGCTTTGCGATTTCCGAGTATTTTAATCAATGGTCCTACCCAACGAGGCTTGCCATAAGGATCTTGAAAATCTCCATTTTTAAGGTGAATGATTTCAGTAGCTGTGCCTTGTCCGTCAGAACCCACACTTCCATTTGTGTTAAGCGGCGTAGTATCCCCATAGGTTTTATACCACGTTCCAGATTCTTTAACAGAATCATCCATAGAATCACGAAACACAAAATAACGGACTTTAATTTCTGATCCGTCCGCATTTATCACTTTATTTAGTTTGGTAACAGTCATGTATTCAGGTTTGACAGAATCAATCCCTACAACATCACCTTTTAGATCACGAATAACCTCAATATAACCATTCCCACATTCTTCAACATGTCGGATGACTTCCTCAATCACTTCTTTCGGCGGACGTTCAAAGGATAATTCTTTGAGAAGGGTATCCAATTGATTCCATTCTGCCTTCATCTCTGCTGTTTCTTCGGTGTCGTCAACCTTGTAACGTATACCAAAACCAAATCCAGCCACGTTCGTTACGTATGCTTCAATTGATTGATTCAGAATGTCAGATATATCGGTGATTGATCGTAAAGTAGCAATATCATATGGTGGAGATAATTGAGTCAAATCTCTTCTTTGATCAAAACCACCTGCAGACTTAAACTTTAGAGTTCTTTTCTTCTCAATGCTCACGTTCTTTTTGATATATTCTTTAGGAACAGATCCAGACGATCCGCCACTAATAATTTTCGATGTCAAGAAACCACCTCCTAAAATGCTGTTTTTCTTTCTGTCCTTCTTGTTCTTGTTGGTTTATGGTCCATCCGTACTAATGCTTGGGACATGCTGTCGACATCATCATCATGGTCTGCGTTAGGGAACGCCGTAAGTTCATCAAGTATTTCATCTGTATATGACTTCCAAAGAGGATGTGGAAGATACACATTCCCTGCTTCCCACAAGGGCGCTACAGCTTGAGCTCTTACTTCTTTACCACCTTGCGGATTAATTGCAACGATGCCTTTTATTTTCTTTTGCAGCATCTCAATAACCGCCGATCCATTTGCCTTATCTTCAATCAGTTTGGCAATAGCATTTGGCCATTTAGCAGTCATAACTTGAATAGCTTTCATTGTGTCAACAATACCCATTCTCTCGTGATGACGATCTAGTAAGTAGTTATCCACACCTGATCGTCCCCAAACTTGTCCAGAAACGTAATCTGATGTGTCTTTATCTTTAAATGTACAGTCCCATGATTGCAATTGAATGTCGAAAGAACTAGGCAATATTGCAACGTCATCACCCAATCCAAGCTTAACTTTCATGTCTACTGTAGGTACATAAAATTTTGCCCATGACCTTTTGAAAATGTCGCCTCCCGCAGGTGTTGGTCTTTGTTGGTACAATGCAGCCCAACCACGAGAACCGGTTACAGCTTTAGTTTGCTCAGCCCACTCTTCATCTTTGCCAATTTCAGGTGCCAATGCTTGTCCTGGCTTTCTTCCTAAAAGATCATTTTCTTCAGCAATGGCAGGAATTTTTATTTCAATCCAAGGAAGCTTCTTTTCTTTAAGCAATCTACCCGCAAGGTCGTCTTCATGCCACCTAGTCATTATTACAATAACTGATCCATCAGCAGATAACCGAGAATAGAAGGTATCTTGCCATTCAGCGTAAATTTTATCTCTTATAGTTTTCGATTCCGCTTCTGCTCTGTTTTTGATCGGGTCATCTATTATGATTAAATTAGCACCACGACCTGTAGCACCACCAAGAATAGATGTGCTATATAGTTGACCTAAATGATCTTGTATCCCCCATTCTGAAACACTGGCAGTCTCCGAACTGATATTAAGATTAAATAATTCATCACTGTACAAACGGAATTTTTCTCGATTCTTTCTACCAAACTTTTTAAACAACTCTTCCGAATAAGAAACAACCATTGCTAACTTATCAGGATTTTTCATCAAATAATAAGCTGGAAATGTTTCTGTAATAAAAGTTGATTTACCATGTTGTGGTGGTAATTCAACAATAATAAATAGTCGTTCTCCCTCGGCAATTCGTTGTAAATAAGGAGCTACGTAATTTTGATGTGGCAATGGCCTGAACGTAGATCCGTGAGAATAATAAAAAAACTCACCGTAATCTCTCCTTGCAAGTTCCTTTTGTGCTTCTTTTCTTACTGTCTCAGAATCAAGTTGTGTCTTTGCCATGAGCTAGTCGCCTCAATTCCTCGGTGGTTAGCCCTGCATAAGGATTGGAAACTTTAACTTCTCCATCATGCTGCACAACTTGCTTGTCACGCCATTCATCAGGTTTTCTATTTTTCAACCAGAAAATTTGTGCAGTAGTATCAGGAATAACTTCCTTTGTTTTTTGCTTAACTAAAACTCTTTTTGTACGTGGAAAGTTCTCACGCGCTATATCGATGTCTTCATCAGTAGCTTCTGGATTAGATTGTTTGAAAAATATGAGATAGTTTTGAAGCGCATTAAAATATTCATCTTCATCCATCTCATAAACAGCGTATTCATCTTCTGTATACTCATAACCTAGGGCCCTTTTAAGCAGTGCATTTTCAACTTGCCTATCAATAACCTCTTTTCCCTTTTTTAGGGCGTCAGAAATGTCAGAATACTTCTTTTTCCAATCGTAAAGTGTTGGACGTTGGATACCAATATTTTCCGCAATTTGTTCATCGGTAAGACCATCTCTGGCCCATCCTTCAATTTTCAGAAGGCCTTCTTTAGTCAGCCATTCCAAGTATTTTCCTTTTGCCATGATCTCACCTCGCAATCTGTGTTTGTTTTGTAATTCTATGTATAAAAAAAGACCTCAGGTGAGGTCTAAGCGTTAAAAAAGAATATCGTCTCCATCTAATTCAGGATAGATTGAAACAACAATATCAGAAACCGCATCTTTGGGTATATGGTGCAATCTTCCATTTCCGTCTTCCATTAAATAGAATCCTTTTTCATCCTTAATAACTTGATTAAACGCAAAATACGCAGCCTCTTTGTTTTTATATCCCAAAGATTCAATTGATTTTATAACTTCATTGCCGTTATTTAGTATAACTTTTACTTCTAAAGTCTCCATTGTAGTTCCTCCTTATATACGATACCGTTATCATACCTTATATATTGAAGTTTTGCTACTTTACCAAGACAAAAAACAGCCCCGAAGGACTGCCTAGTAGGAAGTATCTAAGATCATGTGAGTAATCTACCAGACAACTCCCAATCAGGAATGCAGGATTTGAACCTGCGGCCTCTACTGTCCAAGAGTAGCGCTCTGCCAAACTGAGCCAATTCCTGTTAAAAAGACGGCGTAGCGAATGAAGAGAGGAGTGAGCTCAACTCCGTTCTATAATAAATTTTGGGTTGCCGTCTTAGTTAAAAACAGGGCGCTAGGAATGAAAATTTGAAAGGAGGTCTGCCAACAGTCATAAAGGAGTGCGCCCTGATATTTACAATGATTGATAATATATTTTAATACATAAAACCGATGATAAACCGCATGTAATCCACATAAAAACCACGGCGATTCAGCAATATTCTACTAATTTACCTTTTCGATAGGCTTCTGCAAACTCTATCAACGCAGTAGCTTTGTAATCTTCGATGGTCCTTACAGCATATCCCATCTTATCTGCGATCCAAACATTAGTATAACGATCAACAGTACAAAATGAATAATACAGAACTTGGCGGCTGTCTAAACTCAATCTCATTAGTGCCAATACGATAGCGTCTCTTTCCGCCTCTGCGTCCATCATTTGAATAATTGCATCCTCTGACTTATTGCCGTTACTAGGTGTTTTCGGCATGTCAGTAATAATTGGAGAACGGACATCTATCTTTGAACGACCAGCAATCCGTTCCCAACGTCGATAATTTTTCAAAATGTTTCTTGCGTTCTGCCTAGTTCTTCGAAAATCTACTTCCCTTAATAGCAACATTGCTCAATCGCCCCTTTATTTGGTATAATGAATTTACCTTGGCGGGGACAAAATCATTATTTTTTGGGGGGCATTGGGCGATTGCTTAATGCTTTTTATTTTGCGTTTTTTTCAATCTCTTTTAACTGCTCTGTGACGATCACTTCGATGATCAAAGCCATCTTGTTCCAAATGATTGCTTCTTCCATAACTCTGCTCCTTTTTATCGGTAGCCTTGCCGATCACGACACTTCCCATCATTAGTAAAACGAATCCTACAAACACTTATACCGCTATTGTCATAATCATCCTCCTGCTTCCATGGCGTCTCTTGCTAACGGGTCATTGATAATAATCTTGTATTTCGTTTCTAATAGTTGTAATTCCGATTCTAATTCATCAATTTTATTTTGTTGATTTTTGATTGTGTATGAGAATGTCGCAACTACCAGGAAAACGAATATGATCAAAATAACTTTATAGACATTTTTCATTGTTTACCCCTTTCAGTTATCGTATAGGATAACCAACTCAATCCAGCGATCGTTAACAGTATCAATATGATTGCTTGGCTAGTTTTCATTGGCTGGCTCCTGTTCCTCTTCCCAACTATCAAAAGCCTCTTGAACGTACTCGACAAACTGTTTTCTGTGCGTCGGAACCAACATCCATGAATCAATCAATGGTAAATTTCCTTCTGGAAATGGATAAGGTTCCCCGTTCATTCCTTTCAGTAATCTTTCATAGCACTGCGGTTGGACTGAATTATAGATTTGCGCTGCAGAATGATGTCCGTCTGCTAAACTTGGTAAGATATCGTCGTCTATCCATTCAGATATGATCCAGGGTAGATTCGATTCTGTGTTCATTTTTTATCCCTCCTGTTTGCTATCGCTGACGATTGCGGAATTAATCATACTCATAATCATCAAACTCAATTTCTTCATGACAGTTTGTACATTCGACATTTCCATATCCGCCCATCCACAAATCTTCTCCATATTCTTCATATAGTTTGGACCAATCAACATGAAAATTTTCATCACAATGTGGACAAGTCAAATTGATATGATCTGGCTTCGAAATGATTATGAAGTCTGCTTTTGTGGCCATCACTCTTCCTCCTGTTCCAAAGCCTTTTTAATATACTCTTGCACCAATTCAAGCTTTTGCTTTTTGTTTAAACTTTGGTAAGCTGCTTCCAAACAACTTAGTGGCAAATCAGGAAAATACTCGCTTGGCATGCCGTTCAAAAACAAATCAGATATTGACTCCAACGGATCATCAGTTTCACATTCATTGTCTTGCATCCAGGTGATTAAGCTCTGCTGTTTCTCGTTGAGTTGCGGTTGGTTATTAAGCTCTTCTAAGTCTTCTAGTTCAAGTTCAATAAATGAGATTCTCAAATCGTTCTGGCGTTCCACTACTGGGAAGTTGGTTCCTCTCCATTCCAATAGTCTTGCCAATTCCTCTTTCCTAGTGGAAATTAATTTTGATAAACTGGTTACACTCACATTCATTCCTCGCTTTCTGCTATTTCGTCGGATTGCCGACTGAAAATGTTTGATTATTTTTCTCCTAAATTTGATATAATCTTATTGAAGGAGTGAAAGTATGTCTTATATTGATTCCATAATTAATTTTATCGACAAATTTAATACTCTATTTGGCTTTCTATCTTTATTAGTTTCAGGTGGGACATTATTTATGTCATTTAGGATAAAAGATAAAATAGATAACGCAAAAGATGAACAGATATTGATTTCAAAAAAAGATGTGGTTTTGGGTGATCTCCATGGATATTCAATATTTGTTGATAAAAATAGCTTTAAATCGATAAATAAAGAACAGTTTCAAAATTTTCTGATTGAACTAGAAGAAAGCTATCCAATTTTAAAAAAAAAGAAAAAGAGAGCCTTAAAAAAATTGAATGCTTCAATTGTCAAAGATGACTGGATGTCTTCGAAACGTGCTATAGTAAATATACGAACATATATAGAAAGGCTGTAATGCGAATGAATTCAAACAAATTAATTGAAAAAATTATAGATGAAACTGCTTCTAAAAAATACTCGTGGGTTCCTTACAAAAACAACAAGTTAAATTTCCAAAATAAGTATTTAGATTATTCGCAACACTTCATGCCCGATATTTCATATATCATGCAAGTTAAACAGGGAACATTTCTTTTAGCATCCTTTCAAGCTATGTTGTCAGGAACTTCAGTCGCAGAAGAAATTGCTCTTTATTTTTATAAAAGCAATTGCATAGATGATCAAGAAAGAATTGAAGGTAACTCTTCCAATCTTTATGCTTTAAGAAAAATTATTGAATTGAGCCTAGACGATATACACCCTAATCTCAATGATTTCTCTAAACCCGATGAGAATTCTTCTCCAAGTCAAGCCTTGTCAGACTTTTTTAACAACTAAAACCCATTTAATTGCGTTCATTTCTTTGGACGCTTTTTGTATTTATCTAATTTTTTGCTAGATTCAATTAAAGCTACCAAACTACAGCAATTAAAAATTAATAAAATAAGCATTAAAATCGTCATATTTTCTCCCCTCCTAGTTTTCTATTTTGGTGGATTTTGGAATCAATCAATCACGTATCTGCTTTTAATTAAATCGATTGAAAGAATTACATACCCCTCTTTTACAAACTTTTTTTCATTTTCTTCTCTTCCAAATATTCCTGTTACACTTGCAAAAACCATTGATCCGGTGTATTCATTGGCTTCTCGATCGAAGCTTTGAAGCAAGAGCATGTCATTTACTCTAAATGGTCTATCGTCTTTCCTTATTTCGAATGTTTTACTTCCTAGCTCTAAATCTCTAAAATAGACAGGATCAATCTTTAACTCGTGGCACATACGTTGATTTTTCATTCTAAAATCATTCAAAACGTTCTCCCCCTTCTAGTCGGTAATCTCTGTCGATTACCGACTAAACAAATCAATTTCTTTGTTTGTTTCCACGGATTTGAATGTAATAGTCAATCCATAAGTTCCATCGTAGTAAAAAATTTCCTTGTAATCTTTCTCGAATTGCTTATATGCGGCAATATCAGATGTTTCATCATAGATCACTACTTCATTTTTCTGTTCAGCGATCAAAAATTTGGCACACTCAACTGTGAGGACGCTCTTAAGCACACTCAACTGGTGGCCGTTCAATTCTGTGTCCATTGCCAGCATAATTCGGTTGATCAATTTTTCATGCAAATGATTTCACCTCGCTTCTAGCAGACTTCGTGAAACTTCTTAAGTTGAATAATGCATACATCGTTCATGTTTCTTTGTGTCACATCGTCTTCTTCGTTCAAGCAGCTGATTATTTTCACTAGTGCTGAATTCTTATAGATCCGGCTTACTTGGGCCCTAATTTGTCCTGTAAAAGGTTTCTCAGGTGTGCAGATATAGCTCTCGCCAACCTTAACAATGCCTTTCTCTTGGGTTCTTTGTGATTCATACTCGGTAAATTCTTTAAACGGCTCTTTAATGTTCCTGTTTCGCATAAGTGGTGCCCTCCTAAAGTTGATTAATTTCGAGTTCTGTTCTTGGATTTAAGCTATAAACTTTGCGGCAGATACTGACAGCGATTTGACCATCGTCTTTATACAAAATGCCGTTGACTGCGTCTGTCACTGCTTTGAAATAGTTATCGATATCTGGCTTCTTATCGCAATACATAGTCTCTTCTTCTAGCGAAGTCCTGTTTTTCTTCACTTTCGAGATATACCCTGGTGGATAAACATAGAAACAAATATCGATCATCACAGGGCCTTTTTCGATCAGCAGCGGCTTTGTAGCCATAGCATGATACTTAACCGCATTTTTATATGCTTTCATCGGTGCTTCTTCGTAGGGAGTCTTACGATGCTTGGTAAACCTTGGCCTAGACTGTGGCTTTGGCGTAATTGGTATGATGATCTTCAAGTCATCTGCTCCTTTCAGTGTTTCGTTTTGTTGAGATATGCTGCAAGCTTTGCATCAAGCTCTGCTTGACGCTCAGGTGATAACTGGGCTTCTTCCTGTTCATTTACAGCCCAGTTAGGTAGTTTCTCCTCACGTATTGGCTTTTGATTATAAGCCTGTTTCTTAGCGCCTCTGGTTCGTTGATAATCTCTAGCTTGATCGATCGTTTTAACGTTAGCGTCTGCCCATTCCTGCAAAGATGCCGTTAAAAAGCTAATAGCTCGATTCTTCGGAACGTCCTTGCTACCAGCAAGTTTAATAGCAGCCTCTACAAGTTCATCGCCATAGATATCCACCAAATTAAGCAAATCATCGACCTGTACAACATTTGGAAAGAGCCATAATTTTTGGAAAGTTTCGAGGGACGCACCTTCGCTCGCGGTAGCATCTTCTTTTATTTCCTTTTCTTTACTTTCCTTTACTTTACTTTGTTGATTATTCCCCTGATTAATTGAGTTATTCCGCCCATTAATCGAGATATTCGACCGATTAACTTCATTTGTCAGCAAATACTTAAATTCTAGTTCAACTTTCTTACGTTCCTTAGTGGCTAGAATGTATCTATTCTGAATGCCTTTTGAAGTTAGTACGGAGTATTTATCAAAAATATCTTTATCAAAGAATTTTACTTGTACGGCTTTTTTTACCAGTTCTTCTACTGTGCCCTCCTTCGCACCAACTTCGTCAGCCACTAAGAACGCAAGATCCTCATCCCACAAAACATAATATCCCTCATCACGATAAACATTAGCCAGCAGGGCGAGTAGTATATGAACGGCTTCTTTACCGCATGCTTTTATAATTCTTCGAACCTTTAAATCTGATAAAAAATCGACATCTAGAGGAAAATAATCAAGACCTTTCTTCGTTGGTCTTGCCACGCTTATTCCTCCTAATCAGAGGGAGATTAACTCCCTCATTGTTTTTCTAACGGTGGATTAGATGTATCGAACAAAGTACCAATGCTTCCTGTTTCTTCAACTCGTTCAGCTTCTTTTCGTTCTTGCGGCAATGGCTCCATATCTGATAGATCAGTTTCTTCAATCAGATCACTGTTTTCATCAACGCGGAAAACTTTTTCGTCAGAAGTGATCGCTGTTTGCATTTCAACTGAAAGTAATCCCCATTTTGATAAAAGGTTACGCAGTACAGTCTTAATGGCCATTGAGTCGTAATTATCTACCCATGCCCCGCTTAATTTATCTTTGTCATATCCTTTGGCATTCTTAATGCGGTGGCTCTCAATTTCTTGTTTAGTCCAATAAACTGTCTTTTTAAACCCATTTAGTAGTTCAAAGAAACCCACATAACCAATAACTTCATCAGACACCTTAGCTTTATAATCAAAACTAAATTCTTCTGTCAAAGGGTTCCAATCAATCAGTTGACCATCATATATTGCTAAAGCATTCAATGCTTTGTATTGACCACTCCGTTGTGCTAACTGGATGTAACCTTTGTATCCAAGAATGAACTGGGCCTCATTGTGTTTGACCCATTTGTTACCGACCTTTTCTGATCGATTAAACGGAACTACATATGCATAACCGAGATTCTTATCGATTGGCAGGTCCATAGTTGCTGCCTTTAGGGCTGATGCAATGATTGTCATTGGTTCAGCCTGAGAGAGATAGTTATCGCCACCAACCAGTGTCATAAGTGATCCCATGAATGGGTCTGATTTTTCATGAAGGATATCAGTAAACTTCTTCTTCATTTGCGGTGTACTCATTAAGGCTTTGAAACCTAACTTTGAAGGATCAACTACCTGAGTGCTTTTCTCTGCTAACTGGTTCTTTAACGTGTCATTAGTTGCCATATTATTTGATCTCCTTTTCTGTAAGTCGTCTCGACTCAGTGACACTGTAAATTTCATCATCTTTAGCTACTTCTGGATATTTCTCAGCAAGTTTTTTGCTGTTCATACGCCTTGTAGATATTAATTTCCAAGATATGATATTCTTCTGTGCGATACCGATACTGGCTTTACGTTTTCCCAACTCACTTATAATTTCGTTATCAAGCTGTCTAATAGAGGTCTCGATATCTTTCTTGGCCTTTTTTAGTTCACGTTTTTGATCAACAAGATCATCAAATGTTGGCGGCAAAGTTGTCTCAACTCCATCTAACTCTGAATAACGTTCTTTCAAAAATTCCTGTGTAGCTTCGCTACCATCAATCATGGGTTCGATACCTTTGATGACATTGTTTTCCCAAAAATCTACTAATAATTCGGTAATGGTATCGATCAGTTCCTGGTCACGATCAACTCGTTTCCAAATGAACTTCTGTCCACCGACTAGAACCGCAATATAACAGTATTCCTTATTTAAAACATTCATGTAATGCTGCACCTGACAGAGGTAACTAAGGGGCACTTCATCGCCTTCCCACTCTTTACCTAAGAACGCATTTGCAGTCTTACATTCTAACAAGGCATTTTCTCCTACAACATCACGATCTATGTTTGCTCGCAGGAACGGATGTAGCGGATGTTCAAATACTTGATTTCTCCGACGCACTTTTTTACCTGTCCGTTCTTGAAATTCTCTAGCTACAACTTCTTCTAAGACGTTCCCCCAATATGCAGGTTCGCTCTCTGTATGTTCTAAATCAATTTGGCCAGTCTTTTCTAGCCACAACTGATACGGTGACTTCCATTTGTTTAGACCAAGGATAGTAGCAACATCTGATCCACCTATTCCCCTCATGCGATCTTGTAGCCATTCTTCGTGAGTCATTTCAAGAGTTGATTTACTCATCATCTGTCATCTCCTCATCTGAAACTGGTTGACCCCATCCGGGTGTAGTCAAATACTCATCCAATGCTTGTTCGAAAGAATTCATTGCCATTTCCCCTTTTCTGTTTTAAAATGGAGACAAAGATATTTATCTAAATATTTGATGGACTTGCTATTGCTTTGGTCGGCTAGCAAGTCTTTTTTCTTTGTCTTGATAATCTTTAGCAGCAACATCATAGACAACATTTGCAAAGGCCCATAAGAAAACTAATGCCAAACCTGCTACAATGTGAATAGCTGAGAATGCTACTACAAATAGTAATAAAGTTGTTACGGTGAATGTATTTTTGATTGATCGTTTCATGTTTATGCCTCCTTGAAATTGAATACATTGCTAATTTTTTCCAAGTTTTTTCTTTTCTTGGCTTCCTTAATAACTTGATCAAACTGCTTTCCAGCACTTTCCCTTAAAAATCTTTCAGCTTCATATACGCTGACCACTTTATTTGTACTAAATTGAATACTTTGAATTGCACCGAGATTTACTAAAGCGTATATATTATCTTTGCTAGTCTTAAACTCAGCGGCTAGTTCTGGTAATGTGTAAACCAACATTTTTAATCATTCCTTTCTCTTGTTTCTGACTGTCTAGTCATATCTCGCATATCCCAACCGAATCTATTGCACATTGATGATAAAACAGATAATTCCAACCTAACTTCATCACTAAGCTCAAACCAATATAGTTTCAGATGATCGATCTCAATATCTGATAGTTGATCAGGTTCGATAGTAAGCAAATCCCAAACTTCATATTTTTTCTCAACTTCAATTCGTTCCATTTCTTCCTTGTCTTGACCGACCATTTTGGATAGAGGGTGATTATCTCTTCTTTTTCTGTTTAATGGTTTAGGCGTGTGGAATAGCGTTGCTGCAACCTCAAAGTCAACATTTGGATCTTGCAAGTATTCAGCAATATCAACAACCTTCTCAATCCCCATGGATCTTCGTCCATTCAAAACATGACTCAGTAATTGTGGAGAAATATTTATATCCTGAGCCATCATCCGTTGATTAAGAGCTTGCTTGTCTACCTCCTTTCGATAGATAGCCGCAATGTTCTGTTCAATGGCATTTACGCTCATATCTTCATCTCCTTTGTATTTAGTTATTTGTTTTCGTAGCAGTCGAACTGCCATAAAATGTACTTAAGCAACAAGTTCCGGTATTGAGGCGAACTGCCACTTTCTATCAATATATTTATAAATGTCCTGGGCTAATTCATCAGTAGCTAAGAAGCGAATAATGATTTCTTCAACACCGCCTGTGTTTGTGAACAGTTCGCCTTCAATACCAATAGAAATATTAAATTTACGCTTAATCGCTGGAACGATCATTTCGACATATCGTTTAAGAAACCCAGAATCGATGTTTGCTTTAATCATTTGTGGTTTGTCTTTCATTTAGATATCTCCTTCTCTTTGTCGTTCTTGTACGACATATCAAGTAAAAAAATAGACTCTACAGTAGTATTTAGTGCTTTCGCAATCGCAAGGGCAATTTGAGCACTAGGATTATTCTCGCCTTTCTCTATACCCGCGAGATAAGGTCTTGAAATGTTCGCTTTATCAGCAAGTTCTGTTTGTGTTAGCCCTTTTGACATACGCATAATACGAATCGAGTTTGTCATAATTTTCATCTCCTTTCTAGTTCGCTATGTCTTACAAAAACAATTGTAGTACATGAACAACACTTTGTCAAACATAAAATACAGATTATTTATATATTTTTTGTAAGATATGAATTACAATAATTGAAGGAGGTGGAAGCCATGTCGAACAAATTAGGCGATTACTTAAGAGAGTTACGAGGAAAAGAATCTTTAAGAAGTGTATCTCAAAGAGTAGACGGTCGATTAAGTCATTCTTATATTTCCGATCTTGAAAAAGGTCTCAGTCGTCGTGGGACTTCTATCAATCCCACCCCTGAAGCGTTGAAAATACTTTCTGAAGCATATAATGTAAATTATGATTATTTAATGCAATTAGCGGGCTATCTTGAGAAATCATCCGCACCTAACGAAAAAACCGCTAAAGTGGACACAATTGCAGCACATATAGATGACAATGTTACCGATCAACAAATGGATGAAATTTTAAACTTCATTGAATTTGTTAAAAATCGCGATCATAAGAAGTAGGTGATTATGTGAGTTTCTTTTCTTTTTTCAATAAAAATAATAGAAATTATTCCAATCAATTACTTAAAATTTATTCGGATTTGGGATATTTAAAAATGCCTAAGTTGCCTTCAGAAGATGAATGCAAAAGGATACTTTTGGAATATAAAAGTTTTCCGGCATCCCTAGTAGGGAAGAATAATATGAATGATAAATGTGGGCATCTATTAAGAGGACATATTATTTTACTATGGTGGCTTAACAATAGCCGAACTGATAAAAATAAAATTCCATCTTATTTTTTATATGAGTATGGTATTGATTTTTCTAATGAATTAAGTGCATTAGAATCCCAAGGATACATTTGTAATTTTTCGTTAACAGATAAAGGTATTGAAACAATAGATAAATACGAAAAAGTAATTTTGGAGCATAAATCAACCAAAATTTATTCTTCAGATGGAAATATAAAATATCATAGAAGCGATAAGAATATTGTTTTTGATAATAATTCTTCTACTATATTGGACTTTTCTTCTAGTGGAAGCTATTTAGAGGATCAACGTATAGGAAGAGCATATGAAAGAAATGGAGACTATGAGAAAGCAATTCAGGCCTATTATTCGGCGTGGAAATTAGCAGAAAAAGAGTCTATTAATAATCATTTGCCACCTCCTAACATATACGAGCGACTTGCAATTATTTATCGCAAGCAAAAGGATTATCTAAATGAAATAAAAATAATGTCTAAAGCTGTAGAAGATTATCCAAACGATCGGTTTAAAGAGAGATTAAAGAAAGCAAAAGACTTATACAAAAAAAATAGTATTTTTGATAAAGACCACAAGTAGGTGATCGATTGCAATTATCTGAAGAACTTATGACGATGTTTCCTGAACTTACATATAAGATAGAATCAACAATGCCCGATTCCCAAAAAGGGCTATTAATTAACGATGTGATCTATCTCAATCCCAACCAGGAACGTTATGAAATGAATAGCACCTTGGCAGAGGAACTAGGTCACTACCTCACCTCTTACGGGAATATTGTATTACAGGATACAAATGAAAAACGAAAGCAAGAACGCCATGCCAGAGATGTTGGAGCTACTCTGGTTGTGACACCCTATGACATCATTAATTGCTTTGAAGAAGGCTGCCGAACCGTTTTAGATTGTGCGGTTCATCTTGAAGTCTGCGAAGAAACCTTCAAAGATGCTGTTAAATATTATGCTCGTAGATTCACAGGTGTTAAAACAGAAAACGACTACACTCTCCTATTCCAACCAGATGGGACCGTAGCAGTTTTGAAGTCTATAAATAATTTTTAGGAGTTGGGAAAATGAAAAAAGTGTTTATATTTGGGTTAGCTTTATTTTCAACAATTTTATTAGCAGCATGTGGGGATTCAAGTTCAGATTCAGCTAATAGCTCCTCATCTACTCAAGAGCAATCAACTGCTTACTCTGTAGAAACTGTTGAAAGCACCGAATCATCTGTAGTTTCTTCGGATGCTGATAGTAATTTTGTTAGCACGGCAGATGAAGCATCATTTGATGGAACAATTTTGAAGGGTAATACGTATTCAATAAAAATCACAGATTATAAGGTGATTCAACCTGGTGAAACTGGTAATGATTATGGAGAAGAACCGGTTATCGCTTTTTGGTACGATACTATGGTGGCAGATAATTATGATGGTTCAACTGATATTAATCCTACAAGTGCATGGATCATGAATTTTACAGCAATTCAAGATAATGACCCCAATATGGTTAACGAATTGAATATTGCATCACTGCCTGACGAAAAATACCTTGATTCTCAAACAGCTACAATTAAACCAGGTGGAACAGTTTCTAATGCGGTGGCTTATACACTCACCGACAGCGAAACTCCAGTCACTTTAAAAGCAGCGAGCATACTTGGAACAGAATTTGGATCAAAAGATTTTGATATTAAATAAAGAATAGCCTTCGGGCTTTTCTTTTTCAATACAAAAGAACATACGTTTGTATATTTCTAGCGTATTTATATACAAAACAGGTTTTAAGGAGGGATTGCCATGAATGGACATGTGCGGAAAATTGGCGGTAAATGGCATTACGTAATCGAAATGGCAAAGGTTGGGGGCAAACGCCAACGTATACAAAAAGGCGGTTGGAATACAAAAACAGAGGCACAAGAAAAACTAAGAGAGGCCTTAAGTCTTTATAAAGATGGAGGAAAAGTTGATATTAAGGAAATGAGTGTTTCTGATTACTTTGACTACTGGATGGAAAACTATGTTGAAAAGAAGTTAAAATACAACACTCAGAAAAATTATCAAAATGCGGTTAACAAATACATAAAACCAGAAATTGGCAAATACTATCTCAGCTCTATTGGGCCAGCAAGATTGCAAGAGTTGGTAAATAAATTACCTAATGGGTTTAATACCCCACTATCTAAACATTCAGTTGAAATTATCTTTACTGTTTTAAAAGGTGCATTCAAAAGAGCAGTCTATCCTTGGCAAGCAATCAATAACAATCCAATGATCTACGTTGAGATGCCAGCTTTTGAAAACAAGCCTAAGCAAACACGTGACGATATGAAAATAATCACTATGGAGCAGTATCAGGCTATTTTAGATAGCAATCCACCTTCTAGCCCCTTTCATCTACCATTAATGATCGGGTTTCATACTGGATTACGCCGCGGTGAGGTTTGCGGTCTCCAATGGTCCGATATTTCATTTGAGGATCAAACATTGACTGTGGATCGCATCATGCTTCAAGATAAACATGGCATACAGTTAGGAACACCAAAAACGCAATCTAGTTTTCGAACAATAGCAATAGATGATATTTTGCTCCAAGAATTAAAGAGAGTTCGCAAGCGCCAGTCTGAGAATAAACTTCGTCATGGAAAATACTATTTTGATAGTCAATTTGTTTGCACTAAGGAAAACGGTGAACCTGTCACACCGAATTCAATCAAATGGCATAGTGGAAAAGTAAAAAATGAATTAGGATTCGATTTCAACTTTCATTCCCTTAGACACACACATGCCACTATGCTTTTGGAGGATGGTGTAAAGCCTAAAATAGTACAAGAAAGACTTGGCCATTCCAGAATTTCAACTACCATGGATAAATACGTCCATGTAACGAAAAAAATGAGAACAGAAGCTGTCGATATATTCGCCCAAAGACTAAGAAGATCATAAAATTAGAATTTAGTTTTCATAAAAAATGTCGCCCTAAAATAAATTAGGGCGACAAATGGGCGAATAAAATATGAAAATTAGATTTTATTATCAAATATTTTCAAACAAACCCTTATTATTTCTTCGGTTCATCCTCATCCATTTTCAGAACAGCCATGAATGCTTCCTGAGGTACTTCAACAGAACCAATTTGTTTCATCCGTTTCTTACCTTCTTTTTGTTTCTCTAACAACTTGCGTTTACGAGAAACATCGCCGCCGTAACATTTTGCCAAGACGTTTTTGCGCAAGGCTTTGATGTCAGATCGAGCCACGATTTTTTGGCCGATTGCTGCTTGGATCGGCACTTCAAATTGTTGCCGTGGAATGATTTTTTTCAGTTTTTCAACGATGGCTTTGCCGCGTTCATAGGCAAAATCGCGATGGACGATGAAGCTTAGCGCATCGACTTTCTCTGCATTCAACATAATATCCATCTTAACCAATTTGCTGACGCGATAACCATTCATTTCATAGTCAAGTGACGCATAGCCTTTGGTGCTGGATTTCAATTTATCAAAGAAATCAAACACGATTTCTGACAACGGAATATTGTAGACCACGTTCACGCGATAATCATCTAGATAATCCATCGTGACAAAATCGCCCCGCTTGCGTTGTGACAGCTCCATGACCGCGCCAACATACTCGTTGGGTACCATGATCTGTGCTTTGACGAATGGTTCTTCGACGTTGTCCACTGTGCCTGCTTCAGGAAAGTCTGCTGGATTATCCACTGTCACAACAGAACCATCGGTTTTGTTGACATGATAGATTACAGAAGGTGCTGTTGTGATCAATTCGAGATTGAATTCCCGTTCCAATCGTTCTTGCACGACATCCATGTGTAAGAGACCGAGGAAGCCGCATCGGAAACCAAAGCCTAATGCTTGCGAGGTTTCTGGTTCGAATTGTAGCGCAGCATCATTCAATTGCAATTTTTCCAACGCTTCTCGTAAATCATTGTACCGAGAAGTATCGATTGGGTAAAGACCGCAATACACCATCGGATTCATTTGACGGTAACCTTCTAATGCTTCTTCTGCCGGATTGTTGGCCAAAGTGACCGTGTCCCCAACTTGCGTATCTTTGACCGTTTTGATCGCTGCAGTGATATAACCTACATCGCCAACCATCAAGGCCTCTCTTTGGATCGCTTTTGGTGAGAAGACCCCTACTTCTGTCACATCGAAGGTTTTGCCGTTACTCATCATTTGGATCTTGTCACCAGGTTTGACCATGCCTTCCATGATACGGACGTTCAAGACCACACCGCGATAAGAGTCATAGATGGAATCAAAGATCAATGCTTTCAGTGGCGCATCGATAGCGCCAACAGGTGCAGGAACATACTCGACGATCTGCTCCAAAATCTCCTCGATCCCGATCCCCGCTTTGGCGCTGGCCAATACGGCTTCGCTGGCATCGATACCGATCACATCTTCGATCTCTGAACGAACACGTTCAGGATCAGCTGCCGGCAAATCGATTTTGTTGATAACTGGCAAGATCTCTAAATCATTGTCTAATGCCAAGTAGACATTCGCCAACGTTTGTGCTTCGATCCCTTGTGCCGCATCGACGACAAGCACTGCCCCTTCACATGCCGCCAAACTACGGGATACTTCATAGGTAAAATCGACGTGTCCCGGGGTGTCGATCAAATGGAAGATATAAGTTTCGCCATCTTTGGCGGTGTAGTTCAATTCAACTGCATTTAACTTGATCGTAATCCCACGTTCTCTTTCAAGATCCATTGAATCAAGCAATTGATGTTGCATTTCACGTGAACTGACAGTATGGGTTTGTTCTAAGATACGGTCGGCTAATGTCGATTTCCCATGGTCGATATGGGCGATGATGGAGAAATTACGTATTTTCTCCTGTCGTTTTTTCATTTCTTCTATGTTCATGGATACGTTCCTCATTTCTTTTAGTCAGCTTTTCTATTATACCAACGAAATGATAATAGTGAAAGTCTTTTTCTTGACCGTTAATCAAACATATTTCCTCAGCTTTTGCTATACTAGAGCTAGTAAAAATAAATGGAGTTGACACAATGGATAATACCTTTCATGAAAAATTTCATATTCGTCCGGTCGAAGAGCAAGATGTCGATCAATTTAACGAATTACTTAGCTATGTTTTTCAAATCACAGAATCAGATATTGAAGAAAGCGGCTATGAAAACAAAAGAGAAATGATCAAATCAAAACGCCCAATCTTAGAACTGTCCAAAGTATTCGGCTGGTTCAATGAAGATCAGTTGATTTCACAGATTGCGGTGTACCCTTGTGAAGTGAATATTCATGGCACATTGATGAAAATGGGCGGCGTGACCGGTGTTGGCACCTATCCTGAATATGCCGGCCATGGCTTGATGAAGGATCTCATCAAGCTGGCATTGGAGACGATGCGTGCGGACAAGCAATGGATCTCTTATTTATACCCTTACAATGTTCCTTACTATCGTCGTAAAGGCTGGGAGATCATGTCTGATAAATTGTCCTTTAAGATTCGCGATACCCAATTGCCCAAAACCAAAGAGGTTCCTGGCATTGTAGAGCGGAAGGATGTGGATGATCCCGATGTTTATACGGTCTACAATCAGTTCTCCCGGGCCAATCATGGAGCATTACAGCGGACTGATTTCCACTGGGAAGAATACTGGCGCTACGAAAACGAAGAACAGCGGACTGCCGCGATTTATTACAATGAAAGCGGCCATCCGACTGGTGTCCTCTTTTATTGGGTGGCAGAAGAAGTCTTTCACGTCAGAGAAATGTTTTATCTGAATCAAGAAGCCCGTAATGGTTTATGGAATTTCATCACCGCCCACTTTTCGATGGTTTATTGGGTCAAAGGTGAGATTTATACCAATCAACCGTTATCTTTTTATTTAGAAGACAGCCAGATCAAAGAAACGATCGAGCCTTATTATATGGCAAGGATCGTTGATGTAACGGAATTTTTGAAACATTTCCCTTTCAAAGCCTTTAACGGTGCCTTTCACTTTGTCGTTTCTGATCCAGTTGCAAAATGGAACAATGGGATCTTTGGGATCAATGCTCAACAAGGTGAGATTACTATATCTAATGAAGCCCTCGGCAAAGCCGTCCAATTGGATATCCAGACATTGACTTGTTTGCTGATGAATTATCGACGTCCTGCTTATTTGGAACGTGTTGAACGTTTGCGGACGGACAAAGAGACATTGACTTTACTAGAATCAATCATCCCTGATATGGAAGCCTATTTCAGCGACTATTTTTGAGGATCATTGACAAATCACACAATAACGAAAACGATGAGGAGTTTTTTATATGAACATTTATTTTGCAGCCCCTTTGTTTGCGGCAAGTGACTTGCAGTACAACGCGGCATTGGTAAAAAAGATTCGTCAGCAATATCCAGATATCACCATTTATTTACCGCAAGAAAATGCGGCGATCAATGACAAAAGCGCCTATGCTGATAGCACCATGATCGCACTGGCGGATACTGAAAAAGTTTTGACTAGTGATTTGATGATTGCGTGCTTAGATGGACTGACCATTGATGCTGGTGTGGCCTCCGAAATTGGTGTGGCCTATGCCAAAGGCATCCCTGTGATTGGGCTATATACGGATAGCCGTCAACAAGGTGCGGACAATCAGCAAAAACTGACGGCTTTGCAAACTGTTGCTGAAAATCAGTTCCACTATGTCAATTTGTATACAGTTGGACTGATCAAATTAAATGGCGAGATTTTTTCTTCGGAAGCGGCTTTACTCGAGGGATTAGCAGCCTTCTTACAGGAGGATAACTAAATGAGTGGACATTATCACCGCATCCAGCGGTTGTTTACGGTCTTTGGCTTCTTGGTGTTGGCTTTTTCAATTTGGGAGTTTTTCCAGGGCGTCTATCCGCAAAGTCAAGGGCTGATGTTTATCGCACAAGCGATCCTGGGTATTCTCTTGATCTTTGTTCCAGAATACAGCAAGAAATTGCTCAAGGTACAGTTGCCAAATGCCACAGTCTACTTCTATTGGTTTTTCTTACTGATTTCCGTTTTTATGGGGACGATCCTTCATTTGATCGAGATCGTGTCTTTCTGGGACAAAATACTCCATGCCGTTAGTCCAATGGTCTTGACAGCAGTGGGCTATGGACTGATTTGTATGCTCCTTAAAAACACCCCCGTCAAACAAGTATCACCGTGGCTCTTCTTACTGATGGGCTTTGCCTTTGCTGGCTTGTGTGGTATTTTTTGGGAATTCTGGGAATTCATCTGTGATTCGATTGGCGGCATGAACTTGCAACGGTATGCGACATTAGAAGGCACACCTTTTATCGGTCGCGACGCACTGATGGATACAATGGGTGATTTGTTCACCAATACGATTGGTGCTGCTTTGATGGGTGTGATCGCCTATATACAAGGTCGCGGCAACCCCGATTATTTTGAAAGTTATCGTATTCAAAAAATCAACCATAAATAAAGATACACATGCTCTATTCTCTTTAGGAGAATGAAGCATGTGTATTTTGTGATCTGGAGATTGTTAGATAAATCTTAAAGAATTGACGGTTGCATGCGTCAAATTTGTTGAATGAAATCGCTTTGACATCAATAAATCAACTAGATTTGCGTATTTTCAGTTTTTTAAAAGTTTTTTGTTTCACGAATTGGAATCACTCTGTTATACTAATTATAATAAGTAAAAATTTGTTTGTAAGGAGAAGCCTATGGTTTTGACTGTATTTTTTATTCTGTGCTGTTTGATATTCTCTTCCATTACCTTTGCTTTTTCTCAAGATGCCAACAAATTTGTCCAACCGATGTCGATCAAAATTATTTTTATTGCTTCAGCAATTATTGCGGTATGGACAATGTTGTTTTCTGTCGTGGCATTGGTCGCTTGGATCGTTTAAAAAAGCATTCTTGCATGTTTCGAGGTGGACTCGATCCTGGTGCAAGAATGCTTTTTTATTAAAATAATGTAATTTCAGTCAAAGGCCAATAACGCACTAAGACTTTGCCTTCCATTTGATCATCGGTCACAACACCAAAGCTGCGGCTGTCGCGAGAGATCAACCGATTGTCCCCCATGACAAAATAACTGCCGTCAGGAACGGTGATGGAAAAGTCTTCCGTAAACTGCGTCGCGCTTGCGGCGATTTCTTGGAACATTTCCCGATAACTATACTCTTCTTGCAACTGATCATCCGCAAACATTTCTTTGAAATCATCCAAGTAAGGCTCTTCGTAAACATCGCCATTGATGGTCAATACATCATCTTTCATTTCAACAGTGTCTCCTGGCAAACCAATCAGACGTTTGACAGCGATTTTATCTGTATCATCCGGTTCGACACAAATGACGATATCTTGACGATCGTAACTGGTCAATTTAGTTGCGATCAAACGCTGTTTATCTGCTAAAGTCGGATCCATTGAATGGCCACTAACTTTGACTGGTGTTAAAACAAACAAGCGTAGAAGAACAACAGCGATGATAAAGAAAATAATGAACCAATTTTCCTTTAAAATTCTTCTCATAGTGAATGTAAACTCCTCTTTCTTCAATGGCGAAGCACAGCAATGGCCAATCTTCCACCAATGATTTATTCTTTTATCTTACGGAACTTTCCCCGCTAGAGCAAGAGAAAACATCAAATTTAAACAATTTGATGTTTTCTCAGACAAATATCTTCACTTATGCTTCATTCACTTGGGTTTCTCGGCTCAAAAAGGCAAAGACATCTTGATGATTCAAAGTCCCTACAGCTTGTCCATTCTCAACGATCGTCAAGGCCGCATGTTGCGCAAACAAGGCATAGGTATCGCTTAATATCGTATTACCATTGATTTTCTCAAGACGTTCATCGATTTCTTTTCTATAATAGCCCATGGCCACCAGATCCGCTACTTTGACTAGTTTGGCTTCATCTTCGCCTGTTTCTTCAAAGAATGTTTTGACAAACGCCGTTTTTGGTTGTGCGATGATCACTTCTGGGGTGTCACATTGAACGATCTTGCCTTTGTTCATCACGGCGATTCGCGTGCCTAATTTGATGGCTTCTTTCATGTTGTGGGTCACAAAGATGATCGTCGTGCCTAATTCTTTGTGCAGATCCAACACCAATTCTTGCAAGGCATTTCGCGATATCGGGTCCAAAGCACTAAAGGGCTCATCCATCAGTATGACTTCTGGATTGGCTGCCAGCGCCCGCAAGATACCGATTCTTTGCTGTTCACCGCCAGATAAGGCTTTGGGCAGGCGATGACGGTATTGTTCAGGATCTAACTGCACTTGTTTCAATAGACGGTCTACCGCTTCACTGCGGTCTTTTTTTGACCAACCCAGCATTTCTGGAATAACTTCGATATTCTGCTTGACATCCATCGTGGGAAATAAAGCAATCTGCTGCAACACATAGCCCATTTGCCAACGCATTTTTTGGATGTTGTAATCTTTGATCCGTTTTTCTTTAAAATAGATGTCACCGTCGGTTGGTTCGGATAAGGCATTGATCATTTTTAATGTGGTGGTCTTCCCACTGCCTGATGGCCCGACAAGGACAAAAATCTCGCCTTTTTGGATGGTCAGATCAAGATGATCGATCACGATTTTATCATCAAATGCTTTACTGACTTGTTTAAATTCAATAATAGGGGTCATTATTCGCCCTCCTTCAGTAACCCTTGGTCAAGTAAGAACGCTTTCGCCACTTCTGCAGGCTGTTTGCCCTCGACATTTACTTGATAGTTCATTTCACTCATTTGTTCCTCAGTGATTTGTCCTGCTAATTTTTCCAACGCAGTCACAACTTCAGGATGTTCATCCGCAAAGGCGGTTTTCATCAATGGTGCCCCTTGATAAGGTGGAAACAGTTCTTGGTCGTCTTCAAGGATCACCAATCCATATTGCTGCAATTCACTATCTGTTGAGTAGGCATCCAACAAATTGATATCTCCGTTATTGATGGCTTGATAGCGCAGTGCAGGTTCCATACTCTGTACACTTGGGAAATCTAAGCCATATTTGTCTTGAATGCCCGCATAGCCATCCGTACGATCGATAAATTCTAATGTAAAGCCTGCTTTGACTTGACTTTCAATTTTTTTCAAATCTGAGATCGTGGTCAGATCGTTTTCTTCGGCGAATTCTTTTTTGACTGCCAAGGCATAGGTATTTTGATATGCCATTGGTTTCAATAAAGTCATATCGAATTGATCATTCAATAAAGTGACCGCTTCTTGATAGGTTTGATCTGAATCAAGACTTTGGCTATCGACATCTTCTGGAACATCAACCAAACTTTCCAAGACCGTTCCGGTAAACTCAGGATAAATATCGACTTGATCATTATCCAAAGCACTAAAGAGAAAACTCGTCTTTCCAAAATTCGGCTCTAACTCGACCTGAAGATCTGGATCCTCTTGTTCGATCATTTCTTTGTACATATTGATCAAAATATCCGGTTCAGATCCCAATTTACCCGCGATCCGAATCGTATTAGGTGCGAATATACCGCTTTGGGAAAAAGAAATACCGCCGATCACAAAAATCAACGCTGCCAAGGTTATGATCGTATAGCGCGGTTTCAGGTGTTGCAAGTAGCGAATCAATGTACTAAATATAATCGCCAGCAATGCAGAGCCGATCGCACCGATCAACGTTAATGCTGGGGCATTTCGATCGATCCCCAATAAGATAAACGAGCCCAATCCACCTGCACCGATCAAGGCTGCTAAAGTGGCGGTCCCAATGATCAGGACCAAAGCGGTACGAATACCTGAGATAATCACAGGCAATGCGATCGGTAATTCTACTTTGATCAGACGACGCATCCGGGACATCCCGAAAGCAACTGCTGCTTCTTCGATCGAAGGATCGATCTCCGATAAACCAATATACGTATTTTGGAATATTGGCAGCAAGGCATAGATAACCAATGCAATCAACGCTGGTGGCGTACCGATACCGACAAAGGGGATCAGCAATCCTAGCAATGCCAATGACGGGATCGTTTGCAGCACGCTTGTGATCTGCAGTCCGACTTCGGCGGCCCGCTTATGGTTCACAAGCCAGATGGCCAACGGCACAGCGATCACGATGGCAATCAACAATGCCATGATCGATAACGTCAAATGCTCAAAGACGGCTGTCACCAATTCTCCCTTTCGTTCATTTAAAGTATCCAAAAAAGTATTCATCATTTCATCCTCTCTTGTGCCATAGGTTAAGTATAAACGAAGGAAGGCATTCCCGCCAAAACCAAGACTCAAAAAAAGAGTTGCCTATGATAGACAACTCTCAAAGATGTTTGCTTTAATCCACGATGGGTTGATTCGCAAAAACCAACTGATCATGCAGCAATTCGATGGTCACTTCTGTTTTTGGCAATACTCTGCCAGAAACGATTTCTTTTGCAAGGGGCGTTTCAACTTCTTTGGTGATAAAGCGACGCAATGGACGTGCACCATAAGCTGGTTCATAAGAACTTTCGGCAATCCATCGTTTGGCTTCTTCGGTAATCGTCAAGCGAATATCTTGGGCTTCTAAACGATGAGACAATTGCGCAATGATCTTGTCAACGATGCCAGTCACATTGGCTAAACTTAAAGGTGTAAATAAAATCGTATCATCGATCCGATTCAAAAATTCTGGTTTGAAATGGCCACGCAGCAATCCGCCCACACCTTCAGCAATCTCTTCTGGAATCGTTCCTTCACTGGTTACCCCTTCTAGCAACAGTTGAGAACCGATATTGCTCGTCATGATCAGCACTGTATTTTTAAAGTCTACAACGCGTCCCTTAGAATCTGTCAAACGTCCATCATCTAAGACTTGCAATAAAATATTGAAGACATCGGGATGTGCTTTTTCAATTTCATCCAGCAAAACGATCGTGTATGGATTTCGTCGAACAGCTTCTGTCAATTGTCCGCCTTCTTCATAGCCAACATAACCTGGAGGTGCACCCACCAGACGTGAAACGGCATGTTTTTCCATATACTCACTCATATCGATCCGAACCATATGTTCTTCTGAATCAAATAGATTCACAGCTAATGCTTTAGCCAATTCGGTTTTACCAACACCAGTTGGCCCTAAAAAGAGGAAAGACCCCAGTGGCCGATTTGGATCTTGCAGTCCCGCACGAGAACGCAATACGGCATCGCTGACGGCATCGACAGCTTCGTCTTGGCCAATGACCCGTTGATGCAACGTTTCATTCAATTTCAATAATTTTTCCCGTTCGCCTTCAACAAGTTTGGTCACTGGTATGCCTGTCAGACGACCAACCACCATAGCGATTTCATTCTCAGTCACAGATTCCTGGACCATGCGAATGCCTTCTGCTTCATTCTTGTCCTCTAAAGACAGCAATTCTTTTTCTAATTGCGGAATGGTGCCATGGCGCAAAACAGCTGCCCGTTCCAGATCATAATTGTTTTCGGCATCTTCTAATTCATGCTTGGCTTTATCGATCTCTGCCCGTTTATTGGATACGGCATTGACTTCTTCTTTTTCCGTTTCCCATTGCATTTTCATTGTATTGACTTCTTCCCGCAATTCGGCCAACACCGCTTGCAAGATCGTCAAACGTTTTTTAGACGCATCATCAGACTCTTTCTTCAATGCTGCTTCTTCGATCTCTAATTGCATCAATCGCCGTGTGACTTGGTCTAATTCCGTTGGCATTGAATTCATTTCAACACGAATCGTTGCACTGGCTTCATCCACCAAGTCAATTGCTTTGTCCGGTAGAAAGCGATCGGTGATATAACGATCAGACAGGGTCGCAGCCGCTACTAAGGCATTGTCATGGATATTGACCCCATGATGGATCTCAAACCGTTCTTTTAATCCCCGCAAGATTGAGATTGTATCTTCAACAGTCGGTTCTTTGACCAATACTTTTTGGAAACGACGTTCTAATGCCTTGTCTTTTTCCATATATTGCCGATATTCATCTAACGTAGTTGCACCAATCGTATGCAATTCACCCCGTGCCAACATCGGTTTCAACAAATTGCCGGCATCCATACTGCCTTCGGTCTTCCCCGCACCAACAATGTTATGGATCTCATCGATAAAGAGTATGATCCGGCCATCGGCTTTTTTGACTTCTTGCAAAACAGCTTTCAAGCGTTCTTCAAATTCGCCGCGGAATTTCGCCCCTGCAATCAATGCCCCCATATCTAATGAGAAAATTGTTTTGTCCTTCAAGTTTTCCGGTACATCTTTACGGACGATCCGTTGCGCCAACCCTTCAACGATCGCTGTTTTACCGACACCAGGTTCACCGATCAATACAGGATTGTTTTTGGTTTTCCTTGAAAGGATGCGAATCACATCTCTGATTTCTTCATCCCGGCCAATGATTGGGTCCATTTTCCCACTACGGACTTGCTGTACTAGATCGACGCCATATTTTTCCAAGGCTTTGTATTGTTCTTCTTGATTTTGTGAGGTCACGTGATCCCCTCCTCTTAATTGTTCAATCGTTTGTTTGAGTGACTTTTCTGAAATACCTTGCTTTTTCAGATAGACAGTCAATGGATGGTGTTGCAATTTCATCAAAGCCAACAAAACGATTTCCGTTGACAAATATTCATCTTGAAACTGATTTTTTAGTTGATCTGCTTCAGAAAGCAAGGTAAATAGGTTCTGACTCATGGACTGACCATAGCGCACGTTACTGCCCTCTACTGCTGAGATGCCGTCCAAAAGACGATCGACTTCTGATTCAAGGGCATCTGCGTCGATCCCAGCATCTGTATAAAAATTACGGCCAAATTGATTGGCTTGCAAGAAAATTTTCCATAAATGTGCAATATCGATTTCTTGATGATGCCGCGTCATCGCCACTTGTTGTGCTTCAGCGATGGCACTTTGCAACGTAGTTGTCATTTTTTCTGGGTTCATTAAAATTCCTCCCATGCTATATTTGGATAAAGATTACGCATATAGACATCTTTGTCTACTTTATTAGTATACAACTATGGTCAGAAATGGTCAAAAACAACCTCTTGAATTTAAGTATTTTTTTAACTATTTTTTTCATGAAAATTGACAGAAAGCGACAGTCAATGGTATGCTGAGGGCTGATTGATTTTTTAATCGTCAAGAAAAAAGCGTATTTGGCTGAACTATGGCCGATCGCAATGTTCAAGCTGTTAACAAATGATGTTTACGGCTTTTTTATATGGAGGAAATCATGTTAACTTTAACGAATATTACCCAGCAATTTGGAGATAAATTGCTTTATGAAAATGTATCTGTACAAATCAATCGTGGCGAGAAGGTCGGGCTGATTGGCCGCAACGGTGCTGGCAAGAGTACCTTGATCAAAATCATCACTGGAGAGATCTTGCCAGATGATGGCTTTGTCAATTTTCCTAAGAATCTCAAGATGGGCTATCTGGACCAATATGTCAATGTGGATGAAGCGCAAACGATTCGCGACTTCCTGCGCTCGGCATTTGCTGCTGACTTTGAAAAAGAACAGCAAATTGCCGATTTATATGTAACATATAGCGAATCATATGATGATAAAGTTTTAGAAAAAGCCGGTGAATTACAAAACCAGCTAGACCAGGGTGATTTTTATCAAATGGATACCTTGATCGATGATTTGGCAGAAGGATTGGGTATTGCCATTTTAGGGATGGACACGCCGTTGGCATCTTTAAGTGGTGGACAACGCTCAAAATTGATTTTGGCCAAAATGCTGTTGGAAAAACCTGATATGTTGATTTTGGATGAGCCTACCAATCACTTAGATGATGAACATATCAAGTGGCTGGTTGACTTCTTGCAAAATTTTAATGGGACGTATTTGGTTGTTTCCCATGATCGCCATTTCTTGAATCAGATCACGACCCACATCATCGATATCGAGTTTGGCAAATTGTCTAAATATACCGGCAATCTCGACAAAGCCTTAAAACTAAAAACGTTGCAAAATGAAAGTTATATGAAACAATATGAAGCCCAACAAGAACATATCAAAAAGACCGAAAGCTATATCCGTAAATACAAAGCTGGTTCTCGTTCAACGATGGCCAAAAGTCGTGAAAAACAACTCGCCAAAGTCGAACGGTTGACCCCACCGCAAGACGTGCCGAAACCTCATTTAGGTTTTGATATGGCACCGATCGTCACGACATTGGCCCTTGAAACCACCAATTTAGTGATTGGCTATGACCAAAAGCCTTTGTTGACACCAATCAACTTGACCGTTCGCTATGGGGAAAAAATTGCCATTCGCGGCTTTAACGGCATCGGTAAATCAACCTTGATCAAAACGATTTTAGGCTTGATCCCGACAATTGAAGGCACAGTGTCTTATCCGCAACATACCAAGTTCAATTATTTTTCCCAAGATCTTGAATGGGCCTATCCATTGCAAACCCCTTTACAATATTTGGAAGACTTGTTTCCCAAAGCGACCAATAAAGAATTGCGTCGCCAATTGTCACGGGCTGGATTGCCAAGCCAATTGGCTCAAGAAGCCTTGAAACTACTTAGTGGTGGTGAACAAACCAAGGTCAAATTAGCAGAAATGATGTTGATCAAAAGCAATTTCTTGATTTTGGATGAACCCACCAACCACATCGATCAAGATACCAAGAACAATCTTCAAGAAACGTTGGCCGCATATCCCGGCACAGTCTTAGTAGTTTCCCATGAAGCTGAGTTTTATGAAACCTTTGTCGATCGAATCGTTGATTTGAAAGATTGATCTGCCATGATCCTGCTTTTTGCCAATCGTACGTATCGAAGAGCCTAAAAATGCCATTCCTAGATGATCTGGGAATGGCATTTTTTTATTCAACTTTGATTTTTTCATTTTTCAATTCAGTCAATTCGGCTTGGATGTCTTTGCGTTTTTGCACCATGACATAACCAAAACCAATCACAAAAGGCCAGATAAATGTAGCCAATCGATACAACAGCATGGATGAAGCCGCATCGACGGTACCCACAAGTGGACCAAATAAGAACATATAAACGAATTCAAAGGAGCCGATGCCGGCCGGCGTTGGGATCACACCAGACAAGACCACGGCAAAACTAATAAATGAAAATGTTAATAAGAAATCGATATCTGGATGATTGTTGACCAAAATGACGTAAGGAATCACATACCACGGTACCATTTTCAAGAGGTTCCATAGGTAGATCCGCACAAAGGCCGTTCGATCTTGCAAGATTGAATTGACAGTTTCTCGCAAGGAATAGATTTGGTTATTACATTTATCAATAATGCCTCTAAAGGCTGGACGTTTAAATAGTTTATGGCTGATCGTCACAAATAAAACTTGCACGTTAAGACTGACAGACAATGCCAGCAAAACCGCAATGAGCAGAAACACAAGCACGATCCCAGCCAAAATGACCCAGATCAAATTCGGTGCATGATCATAAAACAGTGAGAATTGAATGATCAAACCAGCGATCGCATAGGTAAGAATGGCAAATTTGTACATGACCATATGGAGTGTCGTGACCCCTACCCCTTGTGACAAGTGCAGACCGCTCTTGCGATAAAAATTGACTTCCGAAATCAATGTACCTGCGCCAAAGGTAATGATCCGATAAAAGCCACTATAACAAACGGTGAAAAAGCCATCTTTCGTAGAAAAGTCAGGTCGAAAATTGCTTGCGATCTCTTTGACTGTCCGTCCTTCAATCCACAAATATAACGTGCCCAAAAGCATGACCATCAGAACGACCACCCAGCTGGTATTTCTGATTTCTGCTAAAATGTCCATCATTGAACTACGGACGAAGAAATACATGACCCCCAAAATGATGACCAGTAACAACAAGTTTAATCCAAATTTTATTTTTGCTTTCATGATAACTCCTTGATTTTTTGCAGCAGATTAGGCAAAGAAATAGATCAACAACAACGCCACCAATGTACCCAAGATAAAGACGACCGTAAACTTCTTCTTCTTGGTTTTATGGTGAAATACCCGTTGCGCGATCAAGCCGCCAAAGCCGCCGCCAATCAATCCCATGAAGAGCAGATTCAGTTCCGGTACCCGCCAACGTTTCTTTACTGCTTGATATTTATCATAACCCATAAGGCAGAAAAGATAAAGGTTTGCCGCTAGCAAATAAAACCATAGCGGATTGTAAAGCCATGCCTCCATTTATTCCCCTCCCTATCCAGCATCATTGCTTTGTTATTTGCTATCTGTCTTATCTGCGGGGACCCGCATAGTGAGTCCGTGTTTGATAACTTTCATCTCGATCGGCAGATCATCTGTTGGGTCACCGTCTGTTCTTGTTTGCACTTTTCTTTCTTTGGCACGAATTGTTATGTCTGATGCTGTAAAATACTCAACACTCGGTACTTTTGCGATCCGTCCGCGGATAATACGCGGCAAGAAGACAATAAAGGACAATAGGTTCAACTTCGGCAATAAGATGATATGAAATAGACCATCATCTGGTCGTGCCGATTCGTCAAAGTTGGTAAAGCCGCCGGCTGAATTGGACATGATCACTGTCAACAATTGGGCTTTTCCTTGCCATTTGCGTTTTTCAGAGACCAATTCCAGTTTGTACTGTTTCTTTTTAAATAGATAATGAAAGAATCGTTTCATAAAAGCGAGTGGACCATATTGCTGTTTTTCTTCTTGAGAAGTCTCAGCTGCAGTATCTGCCAAGATACCGATGGTCATCGTTGAGATCATGACTTGATCATTGACCATGCCATAATCGATGCCTCGATCTGTGCCATTCAAGATCGTGTCAAAAGCTTCTTCTGGCTTCACTGAGATACCCAGCATTTTAGCAAAATTATTGACTGTTCCACCAGGAATAATACCGATTTTCAAATCTGGCAGTTGTTCCTTGAAGGTTTGGATGCCATGATGGATCGTCCCGTCGCCACCGATGATCACCACGGTATCTACCTGATCTTCTTTTGCTGTTTGGCGAACCTCCTCTGGATCTGTATCTGGGTTGGAAGGTTGAAGAACGACTGTCGCTTCAGGCTGCTGTTCTTTGCTATAACGCTCAAAATCTTGCGCGGTTTTTTTGGCCTCGCTTTTGCCAGCAGTATCATTATACAAAACGATGATGTTCATGTGTACCACTTCCTAAAAATGGCTAGGCCCTGCGCATCAAGCGGCAAGATTGCCCAGCCATAAAATTTGGTTTCTGTGTAAACTAAAAAAATTTATTTTTCGCTTTCTGCGTTTAATTGCACGATCTTCACGATGACATCCGTTGCCTTGATCATGGATTGCAATGAAACAAACTCATAACGGCCATGCATGTTCTCTCCACCAGCAAAAATATTCGGTGTTGGGATACCCATATAGGAAATTTTAGAGCCATCGGTTCCGCCGCGGACAGGTTCAATCACAGGTTGAATGTTTAAGGTTTCCATGGCTGTTTTTGCCAATTCAATGATGCGCATATCTTTTTCAATGATCTCTTTCATGTTGTAATACTGATCATATAAATGAATGGAAATACGCTCTTCATCAAATTGCGCATTCAGTTTGCTTTGGATCGCCAGCAATTCTTCTTTCCGGGATTCAAAGCGGTCGCGGTCATGATCACGAATGATATAGGCCATTTTGGCTTCTTCAACAGAGCCGCTTAGCTGCATCAAATGGAAAAAGCCCTCTGACCCGTCGGTCTTTTCTGGCACTTCGTCTGCAGGCAGCAAGTTTTGGAAATCAATGGCAATTTGTAAGGCATTGATCATCGTGTCTTTCGCGGTACCTGGATGGACATTTTTCCCTTGGATCGTGATCTCTGCTTGGGCAGCATTGAAGGTTTCATACTGTAATTCACCCACTGGTCCCCCATCCATCGTATACGCAAAATCAACGGGAAAATCAGCGACATCAAATTTGTCCGCACCAACACCGATTTCTTCATCTGGTCCGAAAGCAACGTTGATTTGACCGTGCTTGATCTCAGGATTTTTGATCAAAATCTCCATTGCCGTCATGATCTCAGCAATCCCTGATTTGTCATCAGCGCCTAACAGTGTAGAACCATCCGTTGTGATCAAGGTTTCCCCTTTGTAATGCTTCAAATTCGGGAAATCTTTGCTATTTAAGGTATATTTACCTTCTTTATCCAAATTGATCGTGGATTCGCCGTCGTACTTTTCAATGATCTGCGGGTCTACATTGACGGCATTGAAATCAGCTGTATCCATATGTGCAATAAAACCGATCGCTGGCACTTCATGGCTGACATTACTTGGCAATGTACCAAGCACAAAGCCGTTGGTTTCATTATAACGTACTTCCTCAAGGCCTAATTCTTCCAATTCTTTTTTTAAGACTTGAGCAAAAGCAACTTGCGTTTGCGTGGAAGGTGTTGTGTTGCTGGTGGCATCAGAACGAGTCTCAGTTTTGACATAGCGTAAAAAACGCGGCAATAAATTTTCGTACATAATCAGTGCTCCTATCTATTATTTATATTGAAATGGGTTTGTGGATGTCGTTGCTGGTATAAAGGTCACGGACCAGTTTTCTTCGGCTTTCCACTGATTGAATTTCTCAATGAAGCGTGGGATACATAACGCTTCGATATGATGTCCGGGATCAATCCCAATCAACCCGTTGGCTTGCATATCATGGGCAATGTGATAGGTCACATCCCCTGTGATATAAACATCTGCTTTGGCTTTTAATGCATCCGTGTAAAAGGATTGACCACTTCCGCCGCAAATGGCGATGCGCTGGATCTGTTCTTTGGGTTGATTGGGCAGGATGATACGTAACGCATCCAACTCAAATACTTGTTTGATCCTGGTAACAAATTCCTGCACCGGCATTGGCGCTGGCAATTGCCCGACACGACCAATACCATAGTGTGCTGTCAAGTTGTCCAATGTATATAGATCGTAGGCTGGTTCCTCATAGGGATGCGCTTGGATCATGGCCGCCACGACTTTGTCTGTAATGGTTTCAGGGAAAATCACTTCGATTTTCGCTTCTTGTACTTGTGCTTCTTTGCCAACTGCACCAATGGCAGGATGGGCATGATCTTGTGGTACAAATCGGCCTGTACCGATCAATGAATAACTGGTATTTTTATAGGCACCTTGCTGTCCGGCGCCGGCTTCAGCCAGCACACGACGAATCTGGCTTGCTTGATCAACAGGTACGAAAACGGCTAATTTTTTCATCTTGGTTTGATGCGTTTGGTGCAAAAATGTATCTGCTTCGATACCCAATACTTCGCAAAACCAATCGTTTAACCCATCATCGATGATATCCATGTTGGTATGGGCAGCATACACGGCAATATCATGTTTGATCAGATCCATCAACATTTTTTCCTGGGGATCATCTGCCGACAGTCTGGCAACAGGCCGAAAAATTGGCGGATGTTTGACTACGATCAAATCAATGGCTTTTTCGATCGCTTCAGTGACCACTTCGGGCCGAACATCTAACGCCATCATCACCCGTTCAATCGGTTTGTTGAGCGTACCAACATGTAAGCCCACAGGATCGCCTGTTTCAGCCAACCATTGAGGACAATAGGCTTCAAATCGATCAATAAACGTTTGGCCCTTGATCATGCCAACACCTCCTCAATCCACCTGATTTGTTCTTTCAACGCAGTGATTTTTTCGACTTGTGGTTTGTTTGCCTTTTGCAAAGAATCGATCACGCGATATTTCTGTTGCAATTCATGGTGCCATTTCTTTTGGAAGACGGCATTCTTTTCCTGGATCAAGCGTGGGCCAAAAAATAGTTCCTGCTTCGAATAGCTGCGTTGTCCCGGTTCAGCGACGATGATCTCATATTGTTTGTCGTTCTCAGAAAGAATCGTTTCTTCGATAATTTGGTAACCATTGTCTTGCAGCCACACACGTAAAGGCCATTCACCTACATTGGGTTGCAAAATCAATCGTTTGACACTAGTTAATTGCTGCTTCGCTTGTCCTTCTTCTAGGATCGTTCGAATCAACGGACCGCCCATGCCGGCGATCACCACGGTATCGATTTGATCTTCAGGTAAGATCGCAGCTAATCCATTCGCTAACCGAACAGTGATGCTATCACCCAGCCGATTTTTTTGAACTTGTTTACTGGCTGATCGATAAGGACCTTCAACCACTTCTCCTGCAACTGCATAGGAAATTTTGTTTTGCAGCATCAATGCCACAGGCAAGTAGGCATGGTCAGAGCCGATATCGGCTAATCTTGCTTGATCGGGTACGTAGGCACCTACACAGGCCAAACGGTCCGATAACGCATGTTCATTCATGAGGGCACTCCTTTGTTTGATTGTAGTATAGCACTTATGATAAGAAAACAACAAAATGTGCGTCTTGACGGTGGCGCAAATGCCAAGACGCACGTATAGCATTCGATTTTATTCGCTGACGATCGTTACCTGTTTGATCGAGTTGCCAGGAATCTGGGGTGGGATCGACATGGTCATGATCGGCAGACCTTGCAATGTCGCTTCAACGACCGTTCCCTTAGACAGATCAGTGACATCACCATCAAAGGCTGCGATCGGTACATGCAGAATCACACCATCGTTCTCAAAATTTTTGACGACATCTTCGCTGTCTTCAACTGCTTCGACATCTTTCAAGAATACTTGGATCGTATCATCACTGCCTGTTGTGGCTTCTTCTTGGATCGTTCCTCTAAAAATCATCGTTTCAGACGCCTCCTCTTGTGCAGTACTGCTCGTGGTCGATTGGGTGGTGTTTTGTGCTTCGGACAGCTCCGTACTTGTTGCTGCTGTCCCAGACCCTTGTCCGCATGCTGTTAAAATTACGGCAGCAACGAAGGCTACACCTATTGTTGTCATTTTTTTCATCGGCGTCTTCCTTTCTTCTAGTATTTTTTTGCTTATTGATTCCGTCGATTTTGGCCAGTCATCTGGATTTCTTGTGTTAAGTAGCGAATCCGTTCCATGATTCGTTTGGCTTTCAGTGGTTCAGATTCTCCCCTTTGGGTAACAGACAGATGGGATTCCAATTCTTGCATGGTAAAATTGGAAGAAAAGAAGGTCGGCAATTGTTCTTGCATGCGGTACTGCAAGATCACACCAAAAACTTCATCCCTGATCCAACTACTCATGGCATCGGCGCCAATATCATCCATCATCAAAATAGGGGCTTTTTTGACCGCATTCAATTTTTCACCAACCTTATCCTTCCCAATGGCTTGTTTCATTTCTACAGCAAAAGTTGGAAAGTGGACCAAGGTGGTTGTGTAGCCTGCTTCAGCAAGATCTCGCGCGATCGCCCCTAATAAAAAGGTTTTCCCAATCCCAAAACTGCCAACTAAGTAAAGGCCTTTATGAAAATCTCGTGGTTGCGTCGTCAAAGCATTGATAAAATCCACTGCAGCTGCGATAGCTTCCATTCTGCCAGGTGTTTGCTGATAATCGGCAAAACTGGCTTCTTGTATATCTTTAGGCATATCCATCGCCTTGATACGTCCGCGGATCTCTTCTTGTTTTTGATGGGCCAATAGTTCTTTGGTCGGTACATAAGTCACATCGATAAAATGGAAATTCAATGCCAAACGAGGTTCGTATCCTGGTGCGATCATGCCTGGATCATTGATCCGGAATTTGCGCTTTTCTTGTACGAACTCATATAATTTGGCATAGCTTTTCTGAATATCCGCTTCTGTTAATGCCTCTTGGTTTTCTTGGATGAATGCTTTGACATCTGGATCTTCTAATACTTCTGACATCATGGCCGAAAATTGACTGCGGTAATTTCGCTTATCCAACATATGATTCAGGTTTTTCCCCACATCTTCCATTATTTATCACCAGCTTTCTTATGCAGATAATTTTGTAATTTCCGATCTAACTCCGCTTGACGCTCCGGCGTCAATGTCGCTTCTTCTACTGGCGATTCCGCCCAAGCCGGCAGCTTTTCTTGGCGAATGATCCGATTGCCATTGGTTTGGGGTCTCGTACGTTTCTCTTTCGCCGTCTTGACCAAGTTGCGGACATGCTTGATCGCATCTTCTGCCGTGCCAATCTTCAATTCCGACCATTGGGCAGCAATGTTGTTGATATAACTCCCGTTTAGTGCAGCATTATTTTGAACGACCAAGGCATAATGGACCAAGACATTGATGACACTATTTGGCAAAGGGGAACGTTCCACCAAGCTTTTGATCAGCCATTGTTCTGAATCCGTCATAAAACTATTTTTTTCAACCTTGATTGCTTTCAAAAATGGAATGGGTGCAGTATGTTCGCTTTCTTGGATCAAGAGAATGTCATTGTCAGAAAAACCATTTTGTTTCAAGGTATTGAAACGCCGCAATTGGGATTCTGTTTTAGGATCTTCGCTGCGGGTCGTTTTGCTGAAGGTTTGGCGAGACTTTCTGATCACTGCTTGTTCCAACCGCTTTTGATCCACTTCTCCCGTTGTCAAGGATACATGATCTGCCATAAGATCCAATAGTTCTAATACGTCATAGCCGTATAACGCATGGTACATCAATAATTTTTGCTTGAAGACCGGCGTGAAGTTTTCTGATCGGATATAGCGTCTTTGCGCTTCATAAAGCAAGAAATCCCAATCGATCGCAGCTTCTTCTAGAGCCAAGGGCTGCTGGTCTTCTTGAAAGGCTTGCTGCACGGATTGCAGCTTGGATTCACTTGCAGCAAAACGTTTCGGATCTAAACCGTACGCTTGGGTAAAGGAAGTCGTCGTTTCTTGAAACGATGTCAAGGATGCTCTTTGCGGTTGGAATAGCGAGACCAATTGTTCGAACTTGCGTTCACCTACCCGATTCAGCAAAAGATAGCTATAAAGCTCATCTTGAAAAAAATCCAAAGGATGTACAGGTTCTTGCAGAAGATAGAGGTAACTTGTCCCTTGCTGCGGGTCCGTTTTTTCGAAGGAACGCAATAACCCAATCCCCTCCAACTTTTCCTTGGCTTGCATGAACCGTTGCATGCCGACATTCATCGCATTCAGCAAATCTAAAATCACATGTTCAGCCGTGTCGGCTGCAATTGTACCTGACTGGTGATCGGCCGCTAGAGAAAGGTACAGGGCTAAGCCATCACTTTCAATGATTGGTTGATACAAGAAAATAAGGGCATCTTTGCCTTCCGTACTTAGTGGCCGGCTTTTAAAGACTTGATAGCTTTGATTCGGCAGTTGATTGCCCACGTGATTTCCCCCTTCATTTATTCTTGTGGTTCTTTGGCTTTTTCGACGATATCTTGCAACTCTTTTAAGAAGACAGACATATCTTTGAACTGGCGATAGACGCTGGCAAAACGAATATAAGCAATCTCATCTAAATCGACCAATTCTTCCATCACGAATTCTCCTATCATTGTTGTGGAAACTTCGTTTTCGCCTAACGAGCGAACTCTTGATTCAACATGGTCGACGATCGTTTCCATTTGATCCATCGTTACAGGACGTTTTTCAGCAGAGCGGATCAAGCCCCGTAAGATTTTTTCACGATTAAATTCTTCCCGAGCGCCATTCTTTTTGATGACAAGCAATGGTGCTTCTTCGATCCGTTCGAACGTGGTAAAGCGGTAGCCGCAGTTCTCACATTCGCGGCGTCGGCGGATCACACGGCCGTCATCGGCTTGTCGACTGTCAACGACCCGTGAATTGTTATGGTGACATTTTGGACATTGCATGTTTTCACCCCATTTTTTTCTCAGACGCGTGTGCGTTCTTGATTAAAGCGATTAAATTATATAGATAATTATAACATGAAATGTATTGGTACAATAGCTAAAACCGCTTATTTGGTTGATTTAATAGAAAATTTAAATAATAGAATCCTTGTTTTTTTGAAACAAAATGAAAAAACGACAGAAAATTTCCTGTCGCTTTTTTCGTTATTTTTCTTTCATCTTGACCAATGAAAGGAATGCCGTGATCAAGGCTTTATCTGTCAGTTGCTGATTGCAGCGCTGACTATCGCGACAAATATAGTTGCCGCGTTTGGTATAGGTGCCATCACCACTTGATTTCGTCAGAGATAGGAACATGGATACATTGCCTTCATGCTGACAGATAGGGCAAATGCCCTTTTTGACTTCAGTGGACATATGTCCATGGACTGCCGTATAGCCATCATCGCCAGCGGCAATCATAAATTTGCTTTGACTGCCAATATCATCCCATGCCAAATAGGTCGTTTCTTTTAAATCGAATTGTTCAAAATCCGGGATTTTTAATTTTTTGACTTTGCGAAACAGTTTCTCTGTTTGTTTGACTGACGGTGCTTTGAAGGGTTCAACAAAGTTTTTTAAATCAGACAAGTGCGCCTCCGCTTTTTTGATGCTCAAGCCGCGTTGGAACATCTCATTGACGATCAACAATGCTTGGCTATCCTCGGAATCGAATTGACTGTTGACCACATCTTTGGTCATTTCTTCGATTGTTCGAACTGTTTGCGGATCATTGACGGATTGGTATGTGCGTACCAATTGAACTATTTGTTCTTTTATCAAATTGAATTGATTCGGTTGGATCATCTGATTGGCCTCTTTTCTATATGATTCGGTTAGACGAACACTTTTCCCCTTAGACACAATGCGAAAATTTGCATTTGATGACCACCACCTAATTGAATATTTCTGAATAAATTGCACTAGGATTATAAGCGTTCTACTATCTTTTGTCAAATCAACGCAAAGAAAGCACAAAAAGAAACCCGCAACGATACGCGTCGCTGCGGGTCTGATTTATAATTTGTCTTCGATACCGGTAAAATGTTTTAATTGATCAGCATCCCGGCGTTCTGTTGAAGTGATTTTATTTTGGTCGGGATGATCTTCACTTAGCAATTCTTCTTGGCCTAAGTTTTCTGGTGTTGTACGATCATGGCGGGCATCTCGCTCGTCGTTTTGGCGATCTAATTCATCTACGCGCTTTTCTCGTTGTTCTTGACCAATTCGCCCTTCAAGTGCCTGTTCTTTACCAGATTTTTCCAATTCTTCGTTATTGGTCCATTCACCAATCTTTTCTTTAGCGGACCCAACGATCACGTCTTTTTCATCTTTGAACGTTCCCATGATTATCCCTCCTATTAGATATCTCTATCATATCAAGGAATGTGGGATAAAACAAAAGATACGAATGCGGATACATCCCTTAGTTTCCCGCAAGAGATATGCTATACTACGGATGAGAAAATAATCGTCAGAATATTCTGTTCATGATAAAGGAGCGCTATTATGCTAAAAATCGATTTTAAAGATGTCAGTTTTATCCGAAATGGACATCCTTTATTAGACAACATCTCATGGCAAGTACATGAAGGGCAACATTGGGGGATCTTAGGACTGAATGGCGCTGGCAAAAGTTTACTTTTGCAAATGATCACTGGTGCATTATGGCCATCTGCAGGGTCTCGCAGTGTTCTGGGAGAAACATTAGGAAAAACGTCAGTCCCCGATTTGCATCGTCGGATTGGTTGGGTCAGTTTTGCGATCCAAAGCAGATTTTATGCCGAGGACCCCATCGAGGAAATCGTCGTTTCAGGAAAATTTGCCAGCATTGGACTGTATCAGCCTATTGATGACACCCTTCGGAAACAAGCGACACAACAATTGGCGGCTTTAGGCATTGGCCATTTGATCACCGCCCCTTTCAAGCAACTTTCGCAAGGAGAAAAACAACTGGTCATGATCGCTCGTGCCCTGATGGCAAATCCGGAAATATTGATTCTTGATGAACCATGTACGGGATTGGATCTTTTCGCGCGAGAAGAGTTTTTGCATCGCATCGGCGCATTGCAGCAGATGGCGGCTCCCCCGACCTTGATCTATGTCACACATCATACGGAGGAATTGCTGCCGCTTTTTGATCATCTGATCTTACTGAAGGCAGGTCAGGTCCACGCCTGCGGTCCTAGAGCACAAGTCTTTACTGAACAAACTTTAACAGAATTTTATCAAAAACCGATCAGGATCTACCCCTTTGCCAATCAGCGGCAAATCGTACTGCCTAGGTGAACCAAACCAAAACAACATCCTGAGGCATGCACGAGCCGTTACGCGCATGCCTCAGGATGTTGTTTATGATTGTTCTGTCTCTTGAAAGTGTTGGACCCAAGCATCGATCTGCCGTGTCAGGTCTGTGATCGTCCCTTGGTTATCAAAAATAATATCCCCACGGACTTTTTTCTTTTCGATCGATAGTTGACTAGCGATCCTTGCTGCTGCTTCTGTTTCACTTAACTGATTGCGCAGCATCAGACGTTGTTTCTGAATGATTTCTGGCACATAAACGACTGCCACTTGATCCATATATTGTTCATAGCCTGCTTCATACAGCAAAGGAATATCAACGACCACCAACGGTTGATCCGCAGCAGCAGCGATCTGTCGCAGAATTTCTTGGCGGATAAAAGGGGAAAGCAGTTGATTCAACTGCTTTCTTTTCTCTTCGTCGGCAAAAATGATTTTCCCCAGTGCTTCTCGATCGAGGGCACCTTGCTCATTTAATAGGGATGGGCCAAATGTGTCGATGACTGCTTTTAAACCTGGTGTCTTCGGTCTTACGACTGCCCGGGCAACCAAATCGGCATCGACGATCGGAAACCCCAACTGACGAAAATGTGCCACCGCAGTACTTTTACCTGTAGCAATCCCACCAGTGATCCCCAAAATAAAACTCATCAGACATCCCTCGCCTGCAGCTGTTGGCAATGAGGGCAAAAATGCGTGCCGCGTTGCGCAACTTTGATTTTGACGATTGGGGTGCCGCAACGTTGGCAAGGTTTCCCTGTTTGTCCATAGACATGCAAAGATTGCTGGAATTTCCCGGCTTCCCCCAGTGCATTGAGATAGGTACGAATCGTCGTGCCTCCTGCTTTGACAGCGCGGTCCAGAACATCGATGATTGCTTCATGCAAGGTACCGATCTCATCTGTAGTCAACGTATTGGCCGGTTGTTCCGGATGGATCTTGGCTTCCCATAAGGCTTCATCAACGTAGATATTACCCAGTCCAGTGACCAGTTTTTGATCTAACAACAATGGTTTGACCGCTTTTTTGGCTTTCTTCAAACCGATCTCAAAAGCTGGCAATAAGAAGACTTCCGGTCTAGGTTCCGGTCCTAATTGCTGAATCCCCTTGTATAGACCGCTTTGATTCTTATCAACCAATGTCATTCGACCAAATTTACGGACATCATGATACTGCAATTGACTGCCGTCGGTAAAATGAAAAAGGACATGTGTGTGTTTATCTAGGATGGGCTCTTTGTCAAAAAATTCATATTTCCCTTCCATGCGTAAATGAGAAATCAAATCATAATCGGTCAGTTTGAAAATTAGAAATTTTCCTCTGCGATCAAAGGTCAAAATCTGCTGTCCTTGTAAAAGTGCCGAAAAAATCGGTACTTCGGGACTTTCTATGATCCGTGGCCATAATACCTCAACGGAGGCAATGGTTTTGTTTTTGACTAATGCGGATAATCCTTTACGGACAGTTTCAACTTCTGGTAATTCTGGCACAACTTTCACCTCGTTTATTTTGCTTCATACCATGTTTTGCCCCAATTGCTGTCGGTCAGTAATGGCACATGTAAGGATACTGCTTGTTCCATTACTTCTTTGACAAGGGCATCCAACCGTTCAAGTTCTTCAGCTGGCACTTCAAAAACCAACTCATCGTGTACTTGCAAGAGCATAGTGGCTGCCATGTTTTCTTCTTTTAAGCGTTTGGCTAAATCGATCATTGCAATCTTCAAAATGTCTGCTGCACTGCCTTGGATCGGTGTATTGATTGCGGTGCGTTCCGCAAAGTTGCGAATATTGAAATTCCGAGAATTGATATCGGGCAAATAGCGGCGGCGATTGTAAAGCGTTTCTACATACCCTTTATCTTTGGCTTCGCGCACCACATCTTCCATATAAGTTTTGACTCCTGGATATTTATCAAAGTAGGTATCAATGTATTGCTGCGCTTCTTTTCTCGTGATCCCTAAGTTTTGTGATAAGCCATAATCAGAGATGCCATAGACAATACCAAAGTTGACTGCTTTTGCTTGACGACGCATATTGGCTGTGACTTCCTCCGGTGTCGAAATGCCAAAGACCCGCATGGCAGTACTGGAATGAATGTCTTGGCCTTCAATAAAGGCTTCTTTCAGGTGGGTATCATCAGAGATATGCGCCAAAACCCGCAGCTCAATTTGAGAGTAATCGGATGAATAAATCATCCAATCTGGTTTCCTTGGCACAAAAGCTTCACGAATTTTGCGTCCTTCTTCTAATCGAATCGGGATATTTTGCAAATTCGGATCAACAGAACTCAATCGTCCGGTTTGTGTCAATGTCTGTACATAGCGGGTATGCACTTTGCCATCGCTTT
>Ga0308161_1000311_pt1 | contig 87786 bp, 63 predicted proteins | sample PhyFR2_FD_201034 | JGI IMG/M metagenome (GOLD analysis project Ga0308161, IMG submission 201034) | Phyllosphere microbial communities from UC Gill Tract Community Farm, Albany, California, United States - DLSLF.R2 | ecosystem: Host-associated > Plants > Phyllosphere > Unclassified | place: USA...
GCACTCCATTTCCGCGCCCAGGGGGCTACAGAAGGACAGTTATTGTTGTTGTGTCTTCCTACGAGCAGTCAGGAAGAGTGTGCGTTGATTACAGCCTTCAAATGGGGTTGTGACAAATCCTTGGGAGCACTTGGACTGATACTTTTTTGCACTCGATCACACGGCCGTTGAACCCCTCAAGCCAGGTTCTGCTCCGTCAGCCGCTGCACCGCCAGGCGCCGGTAGTGGGAAGGGGTCATGCCCTTGAGTTGCTGAAAGCGGCGGTTGAAGTTGGAGATGTTGTTGAAGCCTGACTCAAAGCACACGTCCGTCACGGCCTTGTTGCCATCGGCAAGCAATTCGCAGGACTTGCTGATGCGCAGCCGATTGACGAACTCGATAAACGTGCGCCCGGTGGCCTGTTTGAACACCCGCGAAAAATAGGTCGGCTTCATCCCCAGGTACTCGGCGACTTCCTCCAGCGGCAACTCGCGGGCGTAGTGGGCGAAGATGTAGTCCACGGCGCGGTTGGTGCGGTCGATGCTGTGCTCGTCAGCCAGTTGCGGCGTGGTCACGCCAGAGAGCAGTTGGTAGTCCTCACAGGTGCTGAGCACTTCCAACAGGATAAAGAAGTGGCCCAGGCGCGCCATGCCTTGGGCATCCTCGATACGTTGCATCAGGGTCATGGCCTGGCTGATGGTCTTCTTGCACCGGAACTCGATGCCGTACTGGGCCCGTTCCAGCAGCGGGGCAAGGGTCTTCAACTCGGTGAAGATATGGCTGCCGTTCTCCAGCAAGTCATCGGTGAAGTTCACCAGCATGTCGCGCTTGGGCACCACCTCGTCTTCCTCCACCTGGCTGATCCAGTTATGGGGCAGGTTGGGGCCGGTGAGGAACAGGCTTTCGGGGTAGAAGTTGCCGATGTAGTCGCCGATAAACACCTTGCCGGAGCTGGCCACGATCAGGTGCAGTTCGTATTCCTTGTGGAAATGCCAGCGCACCAGCGGGCAGGGGAATCCGTGCTGGCGATAGATGATGGACAGACCGTTATGATCGTCCATCAGCTCGTAGGAAGGGTCGGTGATACGCGCTGCTCGGGTCATGCTGGCGTCGCTTTATTATTGGTTGCGACCCGAATAATGCCCCCTTGTGCGCGACCCTGCCAGCGTCGGCGTTTAGAGCGTGCGGTTTTTCGCCTCGATCCACTGGGACATGTACCGGGTACTTTTGTGGGCGTGATGGCGCAGCATGCTGCCGGTGAAGTTGTCGCGGCGATGGGCGGCGAGGTGGTTGCGGCAATGTTCCAGGCAGTCCACCAGCGCAGGCCCGTGGACGTTCTGGTCGTAGCGACGGGCAATCAACTGGCGGCCATTTTCCTGGGCCTGGGTCCAGCGCTCGCGGTCCTGGTACAAGGCCACCGCAGCGGCGGCCAGGGCAGGGGCGCTGTGTTCGATCACGCCCGGCCATGGCTGCTCATCGCCCATGGCCTCGGCGCCGATGGGCGTGGTGATGTTCGGCGTGCCGCACAGCATCGCGTCCGCCAGCTTGCCCTTGATGCCCGCGCCAAAGCGCAGGGGGGCCAGGCAGATGCGTGCGGCGCTCATCACTTGCAGGGCATCTTCGGCCCAGTTCATCACATGAAAACCCTGGGCCGGATTGTGCAGGGCGGTGGCTTTGGGCGGGGTGTAGGCGCCATAGACATGCAGTTGCGCGCCGGGTAACTGTTGTCGAATCAGCGGCCACAGGCTGTTCTTCATCCACAGCACGGCGTCCCAGTTGGGCGCGTGGCGGAAGTTGCCGATGCTGAGGAAGTGCGCACGGTCTTCAAACGGGGGGAAGGCTTCGGTTGCGGGCTCCAGCATCAGCGGGCACCAGTGGAGCAGGGCCGCCGGCACCTTGAACTGCTCGGTCAGCAGGCGTATTTCCACGTCGGAGATCATCAGGTTGATGTCGCAGCGGTAAATCGCTGCGATTTCGCGCTTGGCCACATCGGTGTCGGCCATCAGCTGGAATTCTTCCTCCAGCGCTGGCGCAAACAGGGCGCTGAAGTCGTCGCTGTCGGGATGGGTCTTGAGGTGGTTCTTGAGCCGTTGCTGGCGGGCGTCGCGCAGGCTTTGCAGGTCGCAGGTCTCCAGCACGCGCAAGGCGTCGGGGCAGCATTTTTCCACGCGCCAGCCGAACTGCTCTTCCATCATGAAACGGTCGAACAACACGATGTCCGGGGCGAGTTGGCGGATAAAATCATCGAAACTGCTGTTATTGAGCTCAATGGCGCATTCGGCGATGCCCAGGGTGAGCAGGTCGGCCTTGTGCTCGCCGAGTGCGGCAGGGCTACTGAAGGTAACCTCCCAGCCTTGCGTAAGAAAAGTTTCCAGAATCTGCATCATGTGCCCGCCTGCGGCCGAGGAACGCGGCTCCGGCCAGACATAACCAATGACCAGGACTTTGGTGGCAGACGGTTTCATCAACAACAGCTTCCTTAAAGGGCGGGCGAAAAGCGCGCAATTAAACCACAACCGGTACGCATGACAATTTGTGTCTGGCGGTAGGTCGCCACGGTACTTTGTGGTTAACTTCCGCCTCTTGAATTCGTTTAACCAAAACCCGCATAAGGATTCCGTTCATGGCTCAAGTCACCCTCAAAGGCAACCCGGTCCAGGTTGAAGGCGAATTGCCGAAAGTCGGCACCCAGGCTCCAGACTTCATCCTGACCGCCGGCGACCTGTCGGACGCGACCCTGGCGACCTTCGCCGGCAAGCGCAAAGTGCTGAACATCTTCCCAAGCGTCGATACCCCGACGTGCGCGACGTCGGTTCGCAAGTTCAACGCCCAGGCCAACGAGCTGAACAACACTGTTGTTCTGTGCATCTCCACCGACCTGCCATTCGCCCAGGCACGCTTCTGCGGCTCCGAAGGCCTGGAAAACGTGAAGAACCTGTCGGATTTCCGTGATCCTGCGTTCGCTCAGGACTTTGGCGTGGCAATCGCTGATGGCCCGCTGCGCGCCCTGACTGCCCGCGCCGTGGTGGTTCTGGACGAAAACAACACCGTGCTGCACAGCGAACTGGTTGCTGAAATCGCTGAAGAACCCAACTACGAAGCGGTGCTGGCTGTTCTGAAGTAATTGTTCCAGCGCATGTCTGTCGTTTTGCAGTAACACGCGTGATACATGATTGCGGCCTGGCCTAGTCCAGGCCGTTTTCATTTCTGCTTCAGACGTTTAGGGAAATAGCCGACGGACTAAGCCCAGACGTTAAAAGTTGTAAGCCCAAGGTAAATAGCCGGTAAAGGCGCTTTTCTTAATGCGCCCCAGTGCTTATCTTTCAGCCTCCCAAAGAAGAAGCTCTCGCGCCCAATGGTTGATCACTCCATGCAATCCTCCCCCCGCAACTCCCGTCGTTGGCTGTTCGGCCTGCTTGTGCTGCTGGTTATCGCCGGTCTGTGCTGGAAATTCTGGCCCGGCGGCGCGGCCCAAAAAGACGCACCGGCCGGGCACACCGGCAAAACCGGGATGGCGCGCCCTGGCTTCGGCGGTTCAACTGGCCCGGTGCCAGTGCGTGTGGCGCCGGCGGTGCTGGGAGAGTTCCCGGTGTACTACAAGGCCTTGGGCACGGTCACCGCGCTCAACACCATTAATGTACGCAGCCGGGTGGGCGGAGAGCTGGTGAAGATCGCCTTTGAAGAAGGGCAGATGGTCAAGGCCGGTGATCTGCTGGCCGAGATCGACCCGCGCAGCTATCAAAACGCCTTGCTCCAGGCCCAGGGCACGCTGATGCAGAACCAGGCCCAACTGAAAAACGCCCAGGTCGATGTGGAGCGTTATCGTGGCCTGTACGCCCAGGACAGTATCGCCAAGCAGACCCTGGACACCGCCGAAGCGCTGGTTTTGCAATACCAGGGCACGGTCAAGACCAACCAGGGCGCGGTCGACGACGCCAAGCTCAACCTTGAATTCACCAAGATCCGCGCCCCGATCGCCGGTCGCGTCGGCTTGCGCCAGCTCGACGTTGGCAACCTGGTAGCCGCCAACGACACCACCGCCCTGGCCGTGATCACCCAGACCCAGCCGATCAGCGTGGCCTTCACCCTGCCGGAAAACACCTTGGAAACCGTGCTCGCCCGTTACCACGCCGGCAACAAGCTACCGGTGGAAGCCTGGGACCGTGGCGACGTAAAACAGCAGGCCACCGGCGTGTTGCAGAGCCTGGACAACCAGATCGACGTCACCACCGGCACCCTGAAATTCAAGGCGCGTTTCGATAACAAGGACAAGGCGCTGTTCCCCAACCAGTTCGTCAACGTGCACCTGCTGGCCGACACCCTGCACAACGTGGTGCTGGCGCCGTCCGCGGCGATCCAGTTCGGCAACACCGGCACCTTCGTCTACAAGCTCGATGGCGACAAGAAGGTCAAGGTCCAGCCCCTGGTGGTCGGTGACACCGACGGAGAAAACACCGTGATCAAGGAAGGCCTGGTCGCCGGTGACCGTGTGGTGCTCGAAGGCACCGACCGCCTCAAGGAAGGCAGCGAAATCGAAGTGGTCAACGACAGCACTGAAGTCCCGACCACGCCGACTGAACACCTGCAAGGCAAACCCGCGGCAAAAGGGGAGACCGGCGCTGACGCCGGCAAGGCGCAAAAGGTCGGCGCATGAACCTGTCGCGGCTGTTTATCCTTCGCCCGGTCGCTACCACGCTGAGCATGCTGGCCATCATCCTGGCCGGCATCATCGCGTACCGCTTGCTGCCGGTGTCGGCCTTGCCCCAGGTGGATTACCCGACCATCCGGGTGATGACCCTGTACCCCGGCGCCAGCCCCGACGTGATGACCAGCGCGGTTACTGCGCCCCTTGAGCGCCAGTTCGGGCAAATGCCCGGCCTGACCCAGATGGCGTCCACCAGCTCTGGCGGCGCTTCGGTACTGACGCTGCGTTTCAACCTCGATATCAATATGGATGTCGCCGAGCAACAGGTGCAGGCCGCGATCAACGCCGCCACCAACTTGCTGCCCAAGGATTTGCCGGCACCGCCGGTGTACAACAAGGTCAACCCGGCAGATACCCCGGTGCTGACCCTGGCCATCAGCTCCAAGACCATGCTGCTGCCCAAGCTCAATGATCTGGTCGACACGCGCATGGCGCAGAAAATTGCCCAGATCAGCGGCGTCGGCATGGTCAGCATCGCCGGCGGCCAGCGCCAGGCGGTGCGCATCAAGGTCAACCCCGAGGCCCTGGCGGCCAACGGCTTGAACCTGTCGGATGTGCGCACCTTGATCGCGGCGTCCAACGTCAACCAACCCAAGGGTAACTTCGATGGCCCGACGCGGGTGTCGATGCTCGACGCCAACGACCAGTTGGTCTCGCCCCAGCAATACGCCGAACTGATCCTGGCCTACAACAATGGCGCGCCGTTGCGGCTTAAAGATGTCGCGCAAATCGTCGACGGCGCCGAAAACGAGCGCCTTGCCGCCTGGGCCAATGAAAACCAGGCGGTCCTGCTGAACATCCAGCGCCAGCCGGGCGCCAACGTCATCGAGGTCGTGGACCGCATCAAGGCGCTGCTGCCGAGCATCACCGACAACCTGCCGGCCGGCCTCGACGTTACCGTACTCACCGACCGCACCCAGACCATCCGCGCCTCGGTCAAGGACGTACAACACGAATTGCTGATCGCCATCGCCCTGGTGGTGATGGTGACCTTCCTGTTCCTGCGCCGGGTCAGCGCGACGATCATTCCATCGATTGCTGTGCCGTTGTCCCTGGTGGGCACCTTCGGCGTGATGTACCTGGCCGGGTTCTCGATCAATAACCTGACATTGATGGCCCTGACCATCGCCACCGGGTTCGTGGTGGACGATGCCATCGTGATGCTCGAGAACATCTCCCGTTACATCGAGGAAGGCGAAACACCGATGGCGGCTGCGCTCAAGGGCGCCAAGCAGATTGGTTTCACCTTGATTTCCCTGACCCTGTCGCTGATCGCGGTGCTGATCCCGCTGCTGTTCATGGCCGATGTGGTGGGGCGCCTGTTCCGCGAATTTGCTATCACCCTGGCAGTGGCGATCCTGATTTCCCTGGTGGTGTCCCTGACCCTCACGCCGATGATGTGCGCGCGGTTGCTCAAGCGTGAGCCCAAAGAAGAAGAGCAGGGCCGTTTCTACAAGGCCAGCGGCGCCTGGATCGACTGGATGATCGAAGCCTATGGCCGCAAGTTGCAGTGGGTCCTCAAGCACCAGCCGTTGACCCTGCTGGTGGCCATCGCCACCCTGGGCCTCACCGTGGTGCTGTACCTGGTGGTGCCCAAAGGCTTCTTCCCGGTGCAGGACACCGGGGTGATCCAGGGCATTTCCGAGGCGCCGCAGTCGATTTCCTTTGCTGCGATGAGCCAGCGCCAGCAGGCATTGGCCAAGATCATCCTGGCGGATCCGGCGGTGGAAAGCCTGTCGTCCTACATCGGTGTGGATGGCGATAACGCCACCCTCAACAGCGGCCGCCTGCTGATCAACCTCAAGGCCCACGGCCAGCGCGACTTGAGCGCGGCCCAGGTCATCACCCGGCTGCAACCGGAAATCGACAAGTTGGTGGGCATCCGCCTGTTTATGCAGCCGGTGCAGGACCTGACCATCGAAGACCGCGTGAGCCGCACCCAGTACCAGTTCAGCATGTCCTCACCGGATTCCGAGTTGTTGGCGCTGTGGAGTGACAAGCTGGTGCACGCCCTTGGCCAGTTGCCGGAACTCACCGACGTTGCCAGCGACCTGCAGGACAAAGGCTTGCAGGTGTACCTGGTGATCGACCGCGATGCGGCCTCGCGCCTGGGCGTCAGCGTGTCGACCATCACCGACGCGCTCTACGACGCCTTCGGCCAGCGCCAGATTTCCACGATCTATACCCAGGCCAGCCAGTACCGCGTGGTGTTGCAAGCCCAGTCCGGCGAGACCCTCGGCCCGGATGCGCTGAACCAGATCCATGTCAAAACCACCGATGGCGGCCAGGTGCGACTGTCGAGCCTGGCCCGTGTCGAGCAGCGTCAGGCGCAGTTGGCCATCGCCCATATCGGCCAGTTCCCGGCGGTAATGATGTCGTTCAACCTGGCCCCCGGCGTGGCGCTGGGCAAGGGTGTGGAACTGATCAACCAGACCCAGCAGGACATCGGCATGCCGGTGGGCGTGCAGACCCAGTTCCAGGGCGCGGCCCAGGCGTTCGAAGCCTCGCTGTCGAGTACCTTGCTGCTGATCCTGGCGGCGGTGGTGACCATGTATATCGTGCTCGGCGTACTCTACGAGAGCTATATCCACCCGATCACCATCCTGTCGACCTTGCCGTCGGCGGCGGTGGGCGCCTTGCTGGCCTTGCTGCTCAGTGGCAATGACCTGGGCATGATCGCGATCATCGGCATCATCTTGCTGATCGGTATCGTCAAGAAGAACGCGATCATGATGATCGACTTCGCCCTCGACGCCGAACGCAACCAGGGCCTTGACCCGCAGACCGCGATCTATCAGGCCGCGCTGTTGCGTTTCCGGCCGATCCTGATGACCACCCTCGCGGCGTTGTTCGGTGCGGTGCCGCTGATGCTGGCCACCGGCTCCGGCGCCGAATTGCGCCAGCCTTTGGGCTTGGTGATGGTCGGCGGCCTGCTGGTGAGCCAGGTGTTGACGCTGTTCACCACCCCGGTGATCTACTTGTATTTCGATCGCCTCGGTCGGCGCTGGCGCAAAGAACCGCAACGCCTGGAGCCGGTTGAGTCATGAACCTGTCCGGACCTTTCATCCGCCGGCCGGTAGCGACCTTGCTGCTGAGCCTGGCGATCATGTTGCTGGGCGGGGTGAGCTTCAACCTGCTGCCGGTGTCGCCGCTGCCGCAGATCGACTTCCCGGTGATCGTGGTCTCGGCCAGCTTGCCCGGTGCCAGCCCCGAGGTGATGGCCTCCACGGTGGCCACGCCGCTGGAGCGCTCCTTCGGTGCGATTGCCGGCATCACCACCATGAGCAGTTCGTCGAGCCAGGGCTCTACCCGGGTGATCCTGGCGTTCGACTCCGACCGTGATATCAACGGCGCGGCGCGGGAAGTGCAGGCGGCGATCAACGCCTCGCGCAACCTGCTGCCCAGCGGCATGCGCAGCATGCCCACCTACAAGAAGATCAACCCGTCCCAGGCGCCGATCATGGTGCTGTCGCTGACCTCGGACGTGTTGCAGAAGGGCCAGTTGTACGATCTGGCCTCGACCATCCTGTCCCAAAGCCTGTCCCAGGTGCCGGGCGTGGGCGAAGTGCAGATCGGCGGCAGTTCCCTGCCGGCGGTGCGCATCGAGCTGGAACCCAAGGCCCTCGACCAGTACGGCGTGGCCCTGGACGATGTGCGCAATACCATCGCCAACGCCAACCAGCGGCGGCCCAAGGGTTCCCTGGAAGACAGTGAGCGCAACTGGCAGATCCAGGCCAACGACCAACTGGAAAAAGCCAAGGACTACGAACCGCTGCTGATTCGCTACCAGAACGGCGCGGCCCTGCGCCTGTCGGACGTGGCGAAAATCACCGACGGCGTTGAAGACCGCTACAACAGCGGCTTCTTCAACAATGAGCCGGCGGTGCTGTTGGTGATCAACCGCCAGTCCGGCGCGAACATCATCGAGACCGTCCGCCAGATCAAGGCGCAACTGCCGGCGTTGCAGGCGGTGCTGCCGTCCAGCGTCAAGCTCAGCCTGGCCATGGACCGCTCGCCGGTGATCACCGCCACCTTGCACGAAGCCGAGATGACCCTGCTGATTGCGGTCGGGCTGGTGATCCTGGTGGTGTACCTGTTCCTCGGTAACTTCCGCGCCTCGCTGATCCCGACCCTGGCGGTGCCGGTGTCGCTGGTGGGCACCTTTGCGGTGATGTACCTGTACGGGTTCTCGCTGAACAACTTCTCGCTGATGGCGTTGATCCTGGCCACCGGCCTGGTGGTAGACGACGCCATCGTGGTGCTGGAGAACATTTCCCGGCATATCGATGACGGCGTGCCGCCCATGAAGGCGGCGTACCTGGGCGCCGAGGAAGTCGGCTTTACCTTGCTGTCGATGAACGTGTCGCTGGTGGCGGTGTTCCTCTCCATCCTGTTTATGGGCGGGATCGTCACCAGCCTGTTCCGTGAGTTTTCCATCACCTTGTCGGCGGCGATTATCGTCTCGCTGGTGGTGTCCCTGAGCCTGACCCCGATGCTCTGCGCCCGCTGGCTCAAGCCCCATGTCAAAGGCCAGATGACCGGCTTGCAGCGCTGGAGCCAGAAGATCAACGACCGCATGGTCGCCGGCTACGCCACCAGCCTGGACTGGGTGCTGCGCCATCGGCGCCTGACCTTGCTCAGCCTGTTGATCACCGTGGGCGTGAACATTGCGCTGTACGTGGTCGTGCCGAAAACCTTCATGCCCCAGCAGGACACCGGCCAATTGATCGGCTTTGTGCGCGGCGATGATGGCCTGTCGTTCAGCGTGATGCAGCCGAAGATGGAGATCTTCCGCCAGGCCGTGCTCAAGGACCCGGCGGTGCTCAGCGTGGCCGGCTTTATTGGCGGCAACAACGGCACCAACAACGCGGTGATGCTGGTACGCCTCAAGCCCATCAGCGAGCGCAAAGTGTCCGCCCAGGCGGTGATCGAGCGCCTGCGCAAGGAGGTGCCGCTGGTGCCGGGCGGGCGCCTGTTCCTGATGGCCGACCAGGACCTGCAATTTGGCGGCGGCCGCGACCAGACCAGTGCGCAGTATTCCTACATCCTGCAAAGCGGTGACCTGGCCGCACTGCGCCTGTGGTACCCGAAAGTCGTCACCGCGTTGCGTGGGCTGCCGGAACTCACCGCCATCGACGCCCGTGAAGGCCGCGGCGCCGCCCAGGTCACGCTGATTGTCGACCGTGACCAGGCCAAGCGCCTGGGCATCGACATGGACATGGTCACCGGAGTGTTGAACAACGCCTACAGCCAGCGCCAGATTTCCACGATCTACGACAGCCTCAACCAGTACCAGGTGGTGATGGAGGTCAATCCCAAATACGCCCAGGACCCGATCACCCTCAATCAGATGCAGGTGATTACCGCCGATGGGGCGCGGGTGCCGTTGTCGACCATTGCCCATTACGAGAACAGCCTGGCTGATGATCGTGTGAGTCACGAAGGCCAGTTCGCCTCGGAAAACATTGCCTTCGACATGGCCGAAGGGGTGACGGTGGAGCAGGGGACGGCCGCCATCGAGCGGGCGATTGCCAAGGTCGGCTTGCCGGAAGACGTGATCGCCAAGATGGCCGGCACCGCCGATGCCTTTGCGGCGACGCAGAAGGGCCAGCCGTTCATGATCCTTGGCGCGCTGGTGGCGGTGTACCTGGTGCTGGGCATTTTGTATGAGAGCTACATTCACCCGCTGACGATCCTCTCGACACTGCCTTCGGCCGGTGTCGGCGCGTTGCTCGCCATCTACCTGACGGGGGGCGAGTTCAGCCTGATCTCGTTGCTGGGGCTGTTCCTGTTGATCGGCGTGGTGAAGAAGAATGCGATCTTGATGATCGACCTGGCATTGCAACTGGAGCGCAATAACGGGATGGGCCCCCTTGAATCGATTCGCAGCGCCTGCCTGCTGCGGTTGCGGCCGATCCTGATGACCACGCTGGCGGCGATTCTCGGTGCCTTGCCCCTGCTGCTCGGCATGGGCGACGGCGCGGAAATGCGCCGCCCTCTGGGCCTGACCATCATTGGCGGCTTGATCATCAGCCAGATCCTGACCCTTTACACCACCCCGGTGGTTTACCTTTATCTCGACCGCGCGCGCCATCGCTTCAACAAATGGCGCGGCGTGCGTACCGATGCTGCCCTGGACACTGCGCTATGACCGATTCAACCTTTGCCAAATTGGCCATGACCCGCGGTTCCCGCGTCGCGAGCCTGGTGCTTTGCGGTGCATTGCTCAGCGCCTGCGCCGTCGGCCCCGACTACAAGCGCCCGGACGTTATCGAACCCGTGCAATTCAAGGAAGCCCAAGGTTGGCGCCAGGCCACGCCGAGTGACTCGCTGGCCCGTGGCGCCTGGTGGGAGTTGTACGGTGATCGCCAACTCAATGACCTGGTGGTGCGCCTGAACAACGCCAACCAGACCGTGGCCCAGGCCGAGGCACGTTTTCGCCAGGCCCAGGCGTTGGTGCGCAGCTCACGCGGGGCGTTTTACCCGACGGTCGACCTGAGCGCCGGTAAAACCCGCGCCAGCCAGGGCACCGGCAGCAGCAGTGCCAGCCTCAGCAGTTCCAGCAGCGGTATCCGCGACACCCTCAATGCCCAACTCGGGGTGAGCTGGGAAGCCGACATCTGGGGCAAATTGCGCCGAGGCCTGGAGGCCAACGAGGCCAGCGCCGAAGCCAGCTCGGCGGATTTGGCGGCGATGCGCCTGAGCCAACAGTCGGAACTGGTGCAAAGCTACCTGCAACTGCGGGTCATGGACGAGCAGACCCGTCTGCTGCAAGCCACGCTGGACACTTACCAGCGTTCCCTGCAAATGACGGAAAACCAGTACCGCGCCGGCGTCTCCGGCAAGGACGCGGTCGCCCAGGCGCAAACCCAGCTCAAGAGCACCCAGGCCAGCCTGATCGACCTGATCTGGCAGCGTGCGCAACTGGAAAACGCCATCGCAGTGTTGATCGGCGAAGCCCCGGCCAACTTCAACCTGGCCGTGAGCAAGGACATTCCGGCACTGCCACAGATTCCCGTGAGCCTGCCGTCGCAACTGTTGGAACGCCGCCCGGACATCGCCTCGGCCGAACGCTCGGTGATCGCCGCGAACGCCAATATCGGCGTGGCCAAGGCGGCGTACTACCCGGACCTGAGCCTGAGCCTGGCCGGCGGCTATTCCAGCAGCACCTACGCCGACTGGATCAGCCTGCCGAACCGCTTCTGGTCGGTGGGGCCGAAACTGGCGATGACGTTGTTCGACGGCGGCCAGCGCTCGGCGGAAGTCGACCGTAGCGTGGCGTCCTACGACGAAACCGTGGCCAAGTACCGCCAGACGGTGCTGGATGGCTTTCGCGAAGTGGAAAACTACATGGTCCAGCTCAAAGTGCTGGAGGACGAGGCGGTGGTCAGCAATGAAGCGCTGGACGCGGCACGCGAGTCGCTGCGCCTGACGCAGAACCAGTACAAGGCGGGGCTGATTGCCTATCTGGATGTGGTCACGGTGCAAGCCACCGCCCTGAGTAACGAGCGTACTGTCCTGACCTTGCTGCAAACGCGCCTGGTGGCCAGTGTGCAGTTGATCGCGGCGTTGGGCGGTGGCTGGGATGGCCAGACTGCGATTGATGCCAAGGACTAGCATCGAGCTCCAAATGTGGGAGGGGGCTTGCCCCCGATAGCGGCAGGTCAGTCCCTGCATCCATGACTGATCCACTGCCATCGGGGGCAAGCCCCCTCGCACATTTTGATCTCCATAGATCAGATAGGTCTCAGGATGCTTTTGATCAAGCCCACCCCTGCCAACGCGCCCGTTTTTAGCCGTTTAAAAGCCAGTACTTTGACGCCAGATTACAGGTGATGGCCCTCTGATAATTAATCACCTGTACCAGAATCAATCTCGCTACAATCGCCCGCTTTGCCACTTGGCACGGACGTTTCAAGGCCGTTGCCCGCGAGAAATCCCATGCTCATTGGAAGTTATTCCACCCCCCTCGTCGTGATCTCGCTGTTCGTCGCGATCCTGGCGTCCTATACCGCGCTGGACCTCACCGGCCGCATCGCGACCGCCAGGGGCCGTGGCGTTTATTTGTGGATAGCCGGCGGTGCGTTGGCCATGGGCGTGGGCGTGTGGTCCATGCACTTCATCGGCATGTTGGCCCTGCGCCTGCCGTTTGCGCTGGGTTTTGACATCGGCGTTACCGCGCTGTCGTTGCTGATCGCGATGCTGTCCTGTGGCTTTGCGTTGTGGCTGGTCAGCCAGGCGCGTTTGCCTGCGTGGCAGTTGGCGTTTGGTGCGTTGGTGATGGGCACCGGCATTGCCAGCATGCACTACACCGGCATGGCGGCGATGCGCATGACCCCAGGCATCGACTACGACCCCACGTTGTTTGGCCTGTCGCTGCTGGTCGCCGTGGTGGCGTCCGGCGCGGCGTTGTTGATTGCGTTCAACCTGCGTCGCAATACCCCGTATGTGCGCCTGGCACGCGGCGGGGCGGCGGTGGTGATGGGCTTTGCCATCGTCGGCATGCACTACACCGGCATGGCGGCGGCACGCTTTGCCGATGAAAGCTACTGCGCCGCCGCGTTGGACGGCTTGACCGGCAAGGGCCTGGATAACCTGGTGCTGGTCACCACCCTGGCGGTGCTCGCCATTGCGTTGCTGACGTCGCTGCTCGATGCGCGCCTGGAAGCCCGCACCGCAGTGCTTGCGGACTCCCTCAGCCAGGCCAACCAGGAACTGACCCACCTGGCCCTGCACGACATGCTCACCGGCCTGCCTAACCGCACCTTGCTCGCCGACCGGATTCAGCAGGCCATGCAGGCGGTCAAAGAGCAGGGCGGTTGCTTCGCCTTGATGTTTATCGACCTGGATGGCTTCAAACCGGTCAACGATGCGTTTGGCCATCACATGGGCGACCAATTGCTGCGCGAAGTCGGCCTGCGCCTGCGCGAAGACTTGCGCAGCCATGACACCCTGGCGCGCATCGGTGGTGATGAATTTGTGCTGTTGGTGCAACTGAGCCAGCCGGACGATGCGCTGCGCTTGGCCGAGCGCCAGGTCGGCCTGATCAACCGTGCGTTCCAGGTGGCCGAGCATGAGCTGAAAATCTCGGCGAGTGTCGGTATCGCGTTGTTTCCCGGCAACGGTGGCAACCCCCAGGAACTGTTGATGAACGCCGACGCCGCGATGTACCACGCCAAGGGCATGGGCAAGAACGGCTACAGCTTTTTCGATGTGTCGATGAACACCAATGCGCGCAAGCAATTGCAGTTGTTGCAGGACCTGCGCAATGCCCTCGACCAAGAGCAATTTCGTCTGTACTACCAGCCCAAGTTCGATGCGGTCAGTGGCATCCCCGTGGGCGCCGAAGCTCTGGTGCGCTGGGAACATCCGCAGCAGGGCCTGTTGTTGCCGGCAACCTTTATCGAACTGGCGGAAAAGACCGGCTTGATCATTCCCATCGGCGAATGGGTGCTCAATGAAGCCTGTCGCCAGATGAGCGTGTGGTATGCCCAGGGTTATGAGGATTGGCGCATCGCCGTGAACCTGTCGGCGTTGCAGTTCTGCCATGCGGGGCTGGTCAAGAGCGTGGCCAGCGCCCTGGATCGGCATCAGTTGCCGGCCAACAGCCTGACCCTGGAAATCACCGAGACCACCGCCATGAGTGATGCCGATGCGAGCATGGCAGTGTTGCAGCAGCTCTCGGACATGGGCGTCGACCTGTCCATCGATGACTTCGGCACCGGTTATTCCAGCCTGATGTACCTCAAGCGCCTGCCGGCCAACGAGTTGAAGATCGACCGTGGTTTTGTGCGCGACCTGGAGCACGACAGCGACGACGCCGCCATTGTCTCGGCCATCGTTGCCCTGGGCCAGGCGCTGGGGCTACGGATTGTCGCCGAAGGCGTGGAAACCGATGTGCAGCAGAACTTCCTCACGCGGCTGGGCTGCAACTCCCTGCAAGGTTATCTGCTGGGGCATCCGCTGCCGGCCGAGGGTTTCATGGCGGATATCCAACGGGGCGAGGACGCACTGGCGCCTGACAAAAACCGTGCGTGACGGTTAGTATTGGATCCAACCCTAATACCAGGTTGGACCAGGAGACCGCACGCATGGACAAAGTTGTCATCATCACCGGGGGCAGTCGTGGCATAGGCGCCGAAACGGCATTGCTGGCGGCGCGTGAAGGCTATCGCATTTGCATCAACTACCGCTGCGACGAAACAGCCGCCCTGAGTGTTCTGGAACAGGTGCGTGGCCTGGGCGCCCAGGCGATTGCGGTGCGGGCGGACGTCAGCATCGAAGATGAAGTGATCGCCTTGTTCCACCGCGTCGACGCCGAGTTGGGCCGCGTGACTGCCCTGGTCAACAACGCCGGTACCGTGGGGCATAAGTCGCGGGTCGATGAAATGTCCGAATTCCGAATCCTCGACATCATGAAAACCAACGTGCTGGGCCCGATCCTGTGCGCCAAGCATGCGGTGCTACGCATGTCGCCCAAGCACGGCGGGCAGGGCGGCAGCATCGTCAACGTTTCGTCGGTGGCCGCGCGCCTGGGCTCGCCGGGTGAGTACGTGGACTATGCAGCCTCCAAGGGCGCGCTTGATACTTTCACCATCGGTCTGTCCAAAGAGGTGGCGGGCGAGGGGATACGCGTCAACGCGGTGCGCCCCGGCTATATCTTCACCGACTTCCACGCCCTGAGCGGCGACCCGGACCGGGTCAGCAAGCTGGAGTCCGGCATTCCCATGGCCCGTGGCGGCCGACCGGATGAAGTGGCGGAAGCGATTATCTGGTTGTTGTCGGATAAGGCTTCGTATGCCACCGGGACCTTTGTCGATCTGGGCGGCGGGCGGTGAGTCGGTAGCGTCTGTTCGGGCGCAATCGGGGGCAAGCCCCCTCCCACACTTGGAGGTATTCACACATCTGAATGTGGGAGGGGGCTTGCCCCCGATGGCGCCCGAACGAACACCACCCAGCCCTCAAAACGACCGCACAATCCGCCCCAACGTCTCCATCGCCTGCTCCGACGCCTCGGTCCACGGGCTGCCATAGTTCAGCCGAATGCAATTGCGAAAGCGCTGGGTCGCCGAGAAAATCGGCCCCGGCGCAATGCTGATGCCTTGGGCCAAGGCCATCTGGAACACCTTCAGTGAATCCGTCTGTTCCGGCAGTTCCAACCACAGGAAATACCCCCCGGCTGGCTGACTGACGCGGGTCTGCGCGGGGAAATACCGGGCAATGGCGGCGAGCATGGCGCTTTGTTGCTCTTCCAGGGCATAGCGCAATTTGCGCAGGTGCCGGTCGTAGCCGCCATGTTGCAGGTAGTCGGCAATCGCCGCCTGGGCCGGCATCGACGGGCACAGCGAAGTCATCAGCTTCAGGCGTTCGACTTTCTGCGCGTAGCGCCCGGCGGCCACCCAGCCGACGCGATAGCCGGGTGCCAGGCTCTTGGCGAAGGACCCGCAGTGCATCACCAGACCCTCGGTGTCGAAGGCTTTGGCCGGCTTGGGGGCCTGTTGCCCGTAATACAGTTCGGCGTAGACATCGTCTTCGATCAGCGGCACCTGATGGCTGCGCAACAACTCCACCAGCGCCTGTTTCTTGGCTTCCGGCAGGGTTGCGCCCATGGGGTTCTGGAAACTGGTCATGGTCCAGCAGGCCTTGATCGGGTAGCGTTCCAGGGCTTGTGCCAGGGCGCCGAGGTCGATGCCGTCGCGCGGGTGCACGGGTATCTCCACTGCTTTGAGCTTCAGGCGTTCCAGCACTTGCAGGCAGGCATAGAACGCCGGGGCTTCAATGGCTACCAGGTCGCCGGGTTCGGTGACAGCTTGCAGGCACAGGTTCAGCGCTTCCAGGGCGCCGTTGGTGATCAGCAGTTCTTCCATCGGCAGCATCAGCCCGCCGACCATGTACCGCAGGGCGATTTGCCGACGCAGTTGCGGGTTGCCCGGCGACATGTCCGTGACGACCAGGCGCGGGTCCATCTCGCGGCTGGCGCTGGCCAGGGAGCGGGCCAGGCGCGGCAGCGGGAACAGCATCGGGCTGGGGAACGCCGAGCCGAAGGGCACGGTGTTGGGGTCTTTGATCGAGTCGAGTACCGAGAACACCAACTCGCTGACATCCACCTCGGTGGACTCGTGCACCTGCTCGCTCACCACCGGCTCGGAGAACGGGCTCGGCGCATGGGTGTTGACGAAGTACCCGGAACGCGGCCGCGCCCGGATCAGGCCACGGCGCTCCAGCAGGTAATAGGCCTGGAACACCGTGGACGGGCTGACGCCGTAGGTCTGGCTGGCGTAGCGCACCGACGGCACGCGCTGGCCGGGCCCGAGGACGCCGGAGCGGATCAGTTCGGCAATGTCTTCGGCGAATTTTTCGTAGCGTTTCATTTTGGCCTTAAACAAGTGTTTTTTTGATACCGAGGTATCAGCGGTTGAGCGGCGCTACAAACCGGCTGTCGGCAACGCTGTAAATGCCCGGTTCATCCACATCCATGACCTTGAAGCGCAACGTCTGCGAACTGCTCGCCGGTTTATCCGCGAGCAACGCCACCGACACCGGCACATCAATGATTTCCCCCGGCGCCAGGCTGATCTCGGTCTTGCCGTGCAGCTGGAAACCGTCGGCGTCGATCAGCTCCACCCGGTAATCCTGGCGCTGCTGGGTCTTGTTGATGACCTTGAGGCTGTAGATGTTTTCGATCTGGCCCACGGCGTTCTCGCGGAACAGGCCACGGTCCTTGGTCACGTCCAACGACACCATCGGCCGTTCCACCAGGGCCACCACCAGCGCGGCAATCATCACCAGCAGCACGGCACTGTAGCCGATCAGGCGGGGCCTGAGCAGATGGGTCTTGCCACCTTGCAGTTGATGTTCGCTGGTATAGCTGACCAGCCCACGGGCATAGCCCATCTTGTCCATGATCGAATCGCAGGCGTCGATGCAGGCCGCACAGCCGATGCACTCCATTTGCAGACCGTCGCGGATGTCGATGCCAGTGGGGCAGACCTGCACGCACAGGTGGCAGTCAATGCAATCACCCAGGCCGACATCGGCCGGCCTGACCTCGCGTTTGCGCGGGCCACGGCTTTCGCCACGGGCGCTGTTGTAGGAAATGGTCAGGGTGTCTTTATCGAACATCACGCTCTGGAAACGCGCATACGGACACATGTGCATGCACACCGCCTCGCGCAGCCAGCCGGCATTGAGGTAGGTGGCGGCAGTGAAAAACAGCACCCAGAACAGGCTCACGCCGCCTATTTCCAGGGTCAGCAGTTCCTCGGCCAACGGGCGGACAGGCGTGAAGTAGCCGACAAAGGTCAGCCCGGTCAGCACGCTGATGCCCAGCCACAAGGTGTGCTTGGCCGAACGCCGCGCCAGTTTGTTCAGGCTCCAGGGCGCCGCTTGCAGCTTGATGCGCTGGTTGCGTTCACCCTCGGTGACCTTCTCGCACCACATGAACAACCAGGTAAACGAGCTTTGCGGGCAGGTGTAGCCACACCACACGCGGCCGGCAAACACGGTAATCGCGAACAGGCCGAAGGCACAGATGATCAGCAGCGCTGACAGCAGGATGAAATCCTGGGGCCAGAAGGTCGCGCCAAAAATATGGAATTTGCTTTCGGCCAGATCCCACAGCACGGCTTGGCGTCCGCCCCAGTTCAGCCACACGGTGCCGAAAAACGCCAGGAACAGAAAGCCCGCTCCGGCCACACGCAAGGTACGGAACAGGCCGGTGAAGCTGCGGGTATGGATCAGGGTGTCGCTGGATTTGGCCTTCACCTTCTTGGGGTGAATGGGGTCAAAGGTTTCCACGGTTGGGATGCGTTCGCTCATGGTCATTCGCTCATCAGCCTCCATCAGGCGGATGAACTATGGGCCGGCGGCTGTTTGCATAACAGACTCAGCTAAAGCGATAAAAAGCGGATCAGATGGCCTGCGAGCCAAGCGCTGCGACAATCTGCTGCACCCCGGCGCGCCTGGGGTGCAGCTTGATTTCAGCGCTGATGACCCAGATCAATCAAATCAGCGAACCAGGCTCGGTGGCCTTCACATGGTTACGCCCGTCCGTCGCGCCTTCGACCGTCAGGGCGTCTGCCTCGGCTTCGGTGATGTAGATGCGCTCGCCCGCCAGTTCGACGTAGGACATGGACTTGTCATCGTCCGTCACTATCTTTACGCGGGTGGCAGGCACGCTTTGCTCCTGGCCATTGTCGTCGAGCTTGAAATAGCACAGGTGGTTTTCAATACGCAGGGTCATGTTGAACTCCTTTTTCATCGGCTATGCACCTTAGGGGATGGTGCCGAGGCGGGGTTCAAGGCAACTGACTGGCGGTAGACGCTGTCCATGAATTATCGACTTCTTTGAAGGACAGCTTCCATGGACGCTTGGTGGCATGAAGTGTGGCAAACCCTGCAGGCCGAATTCGCCGATATCGGCGATGCCAGGCAACTGACCCAGATCACCGTGCGCCTGCTGATCGCAGCCGTACTGGGTGGCATCTTGGGCTTTGAACGCGAGAGCAAGGGCAAGGCGGCCGGGATACGCACCCATATGCTGGTGGCCTTGGGCGCCGCGCTGTTTGTGATGGTGCCGCAGATGTCGGGCAATCAGGCGGATGCCATGAGCCGCGTGGTGCAAGGCGTGATCGCGGGGATCGGCTTTCTCGGCGCCGGTACCATCATCAAAGGCAAGGATGAGGAAGAAGGGCATGTCAAAGGCCTGACCACCGCCGCCGGCCTGTGGATGACCGCTGCGATTGGGGTCTCGACCGGGTTGGGTCGGGAATCGACAGCGGTCCTGAGTACGTTGCTGGCGTTGGCGGTGTTCCGCGTCATGCCGAAAATCGTCAAGCGCTTCGAGAAGGACTGACGATCACCGGGGGCATGGTCGTCGGCGGCTCCTCAACGGGGGGTGGCAGGTTTTCCGGGGGTTCTTTTTCGGGGATCGGTTCCGGTTCAGTGGGCGGCAGGGTCGGGTTGTCGATATTCGGATCAGGGGTTTCAGCCGGGATCGGGATATTCATCGGTGTGGCCTCCTTTGTGCTTTGCTCTACCGGTGGACAATCGCCTGGGGGATTTGATTCCCCGCTCAATGGCGGCACATCCACCTGAACTTTTGACCAAGGCTCAGGCTCGGACCTATGACGGCCCTGCTCAGGGAGAGCGCTGCCGTTTCAGAATTCGGATCAAGCAAAGAGCGTCCACAGGGCGTAAGGGGAAGATGCTCGATGACTGCTGACACTCAGGTTCCAGATAATTCCTTATTGCCGCTGTCCCAGGCGCTGTTGCTGCCCAGGATTGCGATTGAAAGCACCATGCCGGTGATTGATGGCGGTGAGTTCGCCGTCAAGGCCGCCGTGGGCCAGCGGGTCAATGTGACCAGCAAGGTATTCGCCGACGGCCACGACAAGCTCGCTGTACTGATCCGCTGGCGGCCGTTGCAGGATGAAAGCTGGCACAGCGTGGTGATGACCGACGTGGGCAACAATGGCTGGGAGGGCGCGTTTACCGTCACCACCCAAGGCCCTCACGAATACTGCATTGAAGCCTGGATCGATACCTTCGCCAGCTTCTGCTACGAACTGCGCAAGAAGCACGAAGCCGGCGTGCCGGTCAGCCTGGAGTTGCAGGAAGGCCGCAGCCTGGTGTTGCAGGCCGCCGAACGCAGTGACAACGAACTGCGCGACCGCCTGATGTTGCTGCACCACGAACTCTCCGGCCTGCTGGAAACCGAGCAGGTCGCGCTGTTCCTGCACGAAGACAGTGCACACCTGATGACCCAGGCCGATCACCGCGCCTATTTGAGCATCAGCACCGTTTACCCGATCGACGTGGAACGTGAAGCGGCGCAGTTCGCCAGTTGGTACGAGCTGTTTCCGCGCTCGATCACCGACGATCCAGCGCGTCACGGTACCTTCAACGATGTGCACGCACGTCTGCCGATGATCCATGACATGGGGTTCGACGTGCTTTACTTCCCGCCGATCCACCCCATCGGCCGCAGCCACCGCAAGGGCAAGAACAACTCGCTGACCGCCGGTCCCGATGATCCGGGCAGCCCATACGCCATTGGCAGCGAGGAGGGCGGTCACGAGGCTATTCACCCGCAACTGGGCAGTCGCGACGACTTTCGCCGCCTGGTCCAGGCGGCCGCCGACCACGGGCTGGAAATCGCCCTGGACTTCGCCATCCAGTGCTCCCAGGACCACCCGTGGCTCAAGCAGCATCCGGGCTGGTTCAACTGGCGCCCCGACGGGACGATCAAATACGCTGAAAACCCGCCGAAAAAGTACCAGGATATTGTCAACGTCGACTTCTATGCGGCGGATGCGATTCCGGGTCTCTGGACCGAGTTGCGCGACATCGTGGTGGGCTGGGTGGAAGAGGGCGTGAAGACCTTTCGCGTCGACAACCCCCACACCAAGCCGCTGCCTTTCTGGCAATGGCTGATCAGCGATGTGCGCTCAAAGCACCCCGAGGTGATTTTTCTCGCCGAGGCCTTCACCACGCCGGCGATGATGGCGCGGCTGGGCAAGGTCGGTTATTCCCAGAGCTACACCTATTTCACCTGGCGCAATACCAAGGCCGAGTTGAGCGAGTACTTCACCCAGTTGAACCAGTCGCCATGGCGCGAGTGCTACCGGCCGAACTTCTTCGTCAACACCCCGGACATCAACCCAGGCTTCCTGCACGAGTCCGGCCGCGCTGGTTTTCTGATCCGCGCCGCGCTGGCGACCATGGGCTCGGGCTTGTGGGGCATGTATTCGGGCTTTGAACTGTGCGAAGCCGCGCCGGTGCCGGGCAAAGAGGAATACCTGGACTCGGAGAAGTACGAGATTCGTGTCCGCGACTTCACCGCCCCCGGCAACATCATTGCCGAGATCGCCCAGCTCAATCGCATCCGCCGGCAAAACCCGGCGTTGCAGACACACCTGGGGTTGAAGCTCTACACCGCGTGGAACGACAACATCCTGTACTTCGGCAAACGCAGTGAGGAGGGCGACAACTTCATTCTGGTCGCCATCAACCTCGACCCGTTCAACGCCCAGGAAGCGCATTTCGAGTTGCCGCTGTGGGAGTTGGGCCTGCCCGATGATGCGCAGACCCAAGGTGAGGACCTGATGAACGGCCATCGCTGGACCTGGTACGGCAAGAATCAGTGGACACGCCTTGATCCGCAGATGCCGTTCGGGATTTGGCGCATCACCACTTCCTGAGCCTAGTGAAGATCAACATGTGGGAGGGGGCTTGCCCCCGATAGCGGTGTGTCAGCCAATGAATATCCACCTGAGCGACCGCTATCGGGGGCAAGCCCCCTCCCACATTGACCGAGTTCAGTTTGAAAGAATTTGAGTATTCCAGGAGTTTCCAATGGCGAAGAAACCCAAGGCTGCCAGCTTTATCAAGGATCCGCTCTGGTACAAGGACGCGGTGATCTACCAGGTTCACGTCAAGTCCTTCTTCGACTCCAACAATGACGGCATCGGTGACTTTCCCGGGCTGATCGCCAAGCTCGACTACATTGCCGACCTCGGCGTGAACACCATCTGGCTGCTGCCGTTCTACCCCTCGCCACGCCGCGATGACGGCTACGACATCGCCGAATACCGTGGCGTGCACAGCGACTACGGCACCCTGGCCGACGCCAGGCGCTTTATCGCCGAGGCCCACAAACGCGGGTTGCGGGTGATCACTGAGCTGGTGATCAACCACACGTCCGACCAGCACCCGTGGTTCCAGCGCGCCCGCAAGGCCAAGCCCGGATCGGCGGCGCGAGACTTTTATGTGTGGTCCGATGACGACCAGAAGTACGACGGCACGCGCATCATCTTCCTCGACACCGAGAAGTCCAACTGGACCTGGGACCCGGTCGCCGGCCAGTACTTCTGGCACCGTTTCTATTCCCACCAGCCCGACCTCAACTTCGACAACCCGCAAGTGATGAAGGCCGTGCTGTCGGTGATGCGTTACTGGCTGGACATGGGCATTGACGGCCTGCGCCTGGACGCCATCCCGTACCTGATCGAGCGCGACGGCACCAATAACGAGAACCTTGCCGAAACCCATGAGGTGCTCAAGCAGATCCGCGCCGAAATCGACGCCAATTACCCGGACCGCATGCTGCTGGCCGAAGCCAACCAATGGCCCGAAGACACCCAGTTGTACTTTGGCGACAAAAAGGGCGACGACGGCGACGAATGCCACATGGCTTTCCACTTCCCGCTGATGCCGCGCATGTACATGGCGCTGGCCCAGGAAGACCGCTTTCCCATCACCGATATCTTGCGCCAGACCCCGGAAATCCCCGCCAACTGCCAGTGGGCGATCTTCCTGCGCAATCACGATGAACTGACCCTGGAAATGGTCACCGACAAAGAGCGCGACTACCTGTGGAACTACTACGCCGCTGACCGCCGCGCGCGCATCAACCTGGGCATTCGCCGACGCCTGGCACCGCTGCTGGAGCGCGACCGCCGCCGTGTGGAACTGCTCAACAGCCTGCTGCTGTCGATGCCCGGCACGCCGACCCTGTATTACGGCGATGAAATCGGCATGGGTGACAACATCTACCTTGGTGACCGCGACGGTGTGCGCACGCCGATGCAGTGGTCCATCGACCGCAACGGCGGCTTTTCCCGCGCCGACCCGGCCAGCCTGGTACTGCCGCCGATCATGGACCCGCTGTACGGCTACCAGTCGGTCAACGTCGAAACCCAGACCCAAGACCCGCACTCACTGCTCAACTGGAACCGGCGCATGTTGGCGGTGCGCAAGCAATCCAAGGCGTTCGGCCGGGGCAGTCTGAAAATGCTCTCGCCGAGCAATCGCAGGATCCTGGCCTACACCCGTGAATACACCGGGGAAGACGGCCGCACGGAAATCATCCTGTGCGTGGCCAACGTGTCGCGCAGTGCCCAGGCCGCCGAACTGGACCTGTCGGCCTTCGCCGGGATGGTGCCGGTGGAGATGCTCGGCGGCAACGCGTTCCCGCCCATCGGCCAGCTGAATTTCCTGCTGACCCTGGCGCCCTATGGCTTCTATTGGTTTGTACTGGCGGCGGAGAACCAGATGCCCAGCTGGCATGTGGAACCGGCCCAAAGCATCCCCGACTTCACTACCCTGGTACTTAAAAAGCGCATGGAAGAATTGCTCGAAGACCCTTGCCGCACCACCCTGGAGCAGACTTCCTTGCCGGCCTGGCTGCCCAAGCGGCGCTGGTTCGCGGGCAAGGACACCGCTATCGACAACGTGCACATCGCTTACGGCGTGCGGTTCGGCGACCCGGAGCATCCGGTGTTGCTCAGTGAAATTGACGTCACCAGCGGCGGCCAGGTCAGTCGCTATCAACTGCCGTTCGGTTTCCTGGGCGAAGACCAGTTCACCAGTGCCTTGCCGCAGCAATTGGCCCTGGCCCGTGTGCGGCGTACGCGGCAGGTGGGGCTGGTCACGGATGCCTTCAGCCTGGAGCACTTTATCCGCGCCGTGATCCAGGGCCTGCAGGCCGGTACGGTGCTCACGTCCAGCGAAGGCGACTTGCGCTTCGAAGCCACGCCCCATCTGGCGCCGTTGCAGCTGACGGACGACGCCCAAGTGCGCTACTTGTCGGCCGAGCAGTCCAACAGCTCGGTGGTGGTGGGCGAGAGCCTGGTGCTCAAGCTGATCCGCAAAGTCAGCGCCGGTGTGCATCCGGAACTGGAAATGAGCGCCTACCTGACAGCCGCCGATTACCCGAACATCTCGCCACTGCTGGGCTCGATGATTCGCCGTGGCGCCGACGGCCAGGACAATCTGCTGATGATCGCCCAGGGTTACCTGAGCAACCAGGGCGACGCCTGGAGCTGGACCCAGAACAACCTGGAGCGCGCCATTCGCGACGAATTGGCGCAGGCCATCTCCGAGCAGGAACAGCACTACAACGCCTTGGGCGAATTGAAGGATTTTGCCGGGATACTCGGCCAGCGCCTGGGGGAAATGCACCTGGTGCTGGGCACGAAGACCACCAACAAGGACTTCAAGCCCGAGGTCACCACCGCCAAGGACACCCAGGCCTGGGCGAAGGACGTCGGCGCGCAGATCGAACGTGCGCTGCAATTGCTCAAGCTGCATCAAACCCAGTTGAACCCTGCGGATCAGGCGTTGGTCAGTGACTTGCTGGCGCAGAAAAAAGCTATCGGCGCCCATGTCCAGGCGTTGGCGAAAGCTACGTTGGGCGGCCTGCGCATTCGGGTGCACGGTGATTTGCACCTGGGCCAGGTGCTGGTGGTGAAGGGCGATGCCTACCTGATCGACTTTGAAGGCGAGCCAGCCAGGCCGCTGCATGAGCGGCGTGGCAAGCACAGCCCGTATAAAGATGTGAGCGGTGTACTGCGCTCGTTTGACTACGCGGCGGCCATGGCCCTGAATGTGCAAGGGGTGGATCACTCGCCGCAGGCCGATCAGGCCCGCAGGCGTGTGACCGATCGCTACCTGAATGAAGCACGCGAGGTATTTATCCAGGCTTATCAGGCAGCTACGTCTACACTGGCGCATGACTGGCAGGATGCCAAAGGCCAGGACGCCGCGCTGACATTGTTCAGCCTGGAAAAGGCTGCGTATGAAGTGGCTTACGAAGCGGAAAACCGCCCGACCTGGCTACCGGTGCCCCTGCAAGGGCTGCACGGTTTGCTCAGCGGGCTAATACCTCTATCTGACACTGCACGCGGTGGGGAGACGTCATGAATTACACGCATAAAGAACCGCTGCAGCCCAAGTTGACTGCCATGCCGGCGTCCAAGGACGTCGAAGCGCTGGTGCGCGCCGAGCACCACGACCCGTTCTCGATCCTCGGGCCGCACTATGACGAGCAGGGCGGGCAGTTTATCCGCGCATTCCTGCCGGAAGCCCTGAGCGTCCAAGTGTTGGCGCAAGACAGCGGCGAGCCCACCGGCAGCCTGGACGCGACCCAGGTGCCGGGCCTGTTTGTCGGGCACTTCTCCACGCGCCAGCCCTACCTGCTGAAAATCCAGTGGGCCGGCGGTGAACAGATCACCGAAGATCCTTACAGTTTCAGCCAATTGTTGCTGGGGGAAATGGACCTTTACCTGTTTGCCGAAGGCAACCACCGCGACCTCAGCAGCTGCCTGGGCGCCCAGGTGACCAGCGTCGACGGCGTGCAGGGCGTGCGCTTTGCCGTATGGGCACCGAATGCGCGGCGGGTGTCGGTGGTGGGCGACTTCAATATCTGGGACGGGCGCCGCCATCCGATGCGCCTGCGCCATCCTTCGGGCGTGTGGGAGTTGTTTATCCCACGTCTGCAACCGGGCGCTGCCTACAAGTACGAGATCCTCGGCGCCAACGGAATCTTGCCGCTCAAGGCCGACCCCATGGCACTGGCCACCCAACTGCCGCCGGACACTGCGTCGAAAGTCGCGCCGCCGTTGCAGGTGGACTGGCAAGACCATGAGTGGATGCAGTCGCGCAGCGAGAAGCAGAAACCCACCGCGCCGCTGTCGATCTACGAGCTGCACGTCGGTTCCTGGCAATGCGAGCTGGACGAAGCCGGCGAAGTCGCCCGTCAGTACGGCTGGCGTGAACTGGCGGAACGCCTGGTCCCGTACGTGCAGCAATTGGGCTTCACCCATATCGAATTGATGCCAATCATGGAGCACCCGTTTGGCGGCTCCTGGGGTTATCAGGCCTTGTCGCAGTTCGCCCCGACTGCACGCTTTGGTTCGCCGGAAGATTTCGCCTATTTCGTCAACGCCCTGCACCAGGCCGATATCGGCGTGATTCTGGACTGGGTACCGGCGCATTTCCCCACCGACACCCACGGCCTTGCGCAGTTCGACGGCACCGCGCTGTATGAATATGCCAACCCGCTGGAAGGCTTCCATCAGGATTGGGACACGCTGATCTACAATCTGGGCCGCACCGAGGTTCACGGCTTTATGCTGGCTTCGGCCCTGCACTGGCTCAAGCATTTCCATATCGACGGTCTGCGTGTGGATGCAGTGGCGTCGATGCTGTACCGCGACTATTCGCGCAAGGCCGGCGAATGGGTGCCCAACCGTCACGGCGGCCGCGAGAACCTGGAAGCCATCGACTTCCTGCGTCACCTCAATGACGTGGTAGCCCTGGAAGCCCCTGGCGCCTTGGTGATCGCCGAGGAATCCACCGCCTGGCCCGGCGTAAGCCAGCCCACCCAACAGGGCGGCCTGGGGTTCAACTACAAATGGAACATGGGCTGGATGCACGACTCGCTGCATTACATCCAGCAAGACCCGGTCTACCGCGCCCATCACCATAACGAGCTGAGCTTCGGCCTGGTGTATGCCTGGTCCGAGCGTTTCATTCTGCCGATTTCCCACGATGAAGTGGTGCACGGCAAGCACTCGTTGATCGACAAGATGCCCGGTGACCGCTGGCAGAAGTTTGCCAACCTGCGGGCCTACCTGGCGTTCATGTGGATGCATCCCGGCAAGAAGCTCTTGTTCATGGGCTGCGAGTTCGGCCAGTGGCGCGAGTGGAACCACGACCAGCAACTGGATTGGTACCTCTTGCAGTACGCAGAGCACAAAGGCGTGCAGAAGCTGGTCGGTGATTTGAACCGTCTGTACCGCGAAGAGCCAGCCCTGCACGAACAGGACGATGCGCCACAAGGCTTCCAATGGCTGATCGGCGATGACGCGATCAACAGCGTCTACGCCTGGCTGCGCTGGAGCAAGGACGGTAAGCCCGTCCTGGTGGTGGCGAACTTCACCCCGGTGCCCCGCGAGGCCTATGCCGTCGGCGTGCCGTTTGCCGGACGCTGGAGCGAAGTGATCAACAGTGATGCGGACATGTATGCCGGTTCCAATTTCGGCAACGGCGGTGAAGTCTTCACCCAGGATGAGCCGCGCCATGGTCAACCGGTGTCACTGTCGCTGAATTTACCGCCGCTGGGCGTGCTGATTCTGCGGCCGGAAGGGGCTTAACCGCTCTGCTGTGCGGGATTCAGTTGTCCACGGTGCTGGCAGGGTGCCACAATGGCGCCTTTGTCGTGGCAGTCGAATCAGGCGAATTTCATGAATGGCCTTGGGCGTGAGCAGGACCAGGATTGCTTTATAGAGCAGCAGGTGCGGACCGACCGTCTGCACCAGCTGTTCCGGCAGTCATTTGCCGCCATCTTCGGCAGTTACCTGGCGGCAGTCATGCTCTGCTGGCTGTGTTGGGAACGCTTCGATCGCAATGTGATGCTGGTGTGGCTGGTGGTGCTTTCGGTGTCGTCGCTGCTGCGGGTCAAGATGTTCATGGACTGGTTTCGCTGCCCTAACAGTGAGCGCACCCCGGATCGCTGGGAGCGCCGCTACTGGATTACGTTGATGCTGTCCGCCGGCGTCTGGGGTCTTGGTGCGTTGGCGGTGATGCCGCCGGATGACCGGCTGTCCCAGGCGCTGGTCATGTTGTTCACCGTGGGCATGTCGGTCAGCGCGGTGTCGTGTTATTCGGCCTATCGCTACATGACGCTGGTGTCCATCGGCCTGGTGTTGCTGCCTTGCACCGTGTGGCTGCTGTTCCAGCCGTCGTCCATGCAGGTGGGGGTCGCCATCGCGGTGCTGGTGTTCGCCACCTTTGTCGCCAGCGCTACGCGTAAATTGTCCGATGCGCTGGAGAAGGCGTTTCGCCTGACCCGGCAAATGGAGCGCGCCCACAGCATTTCCACCCGTGCCGCACAAACCGACGAACTGACCGGGTTGATGAACCGCCGTGCTTTTTTCGAACATGCCCACTTGCTCTACGCGCAGTGCCGGCACAACCAGCAGCCACTGTGCGCGCTGATGATGGACATGGACCACTTCAAGCACATCAACGACACCTACGGCCACCAGGCCGGCGATCAAGTGTTGCGCCAGATTGGCGGGGTGATCAGTGCTTCGTTCCGTAAATCTGACGTGTATGGCCGCCTGGGCGGCGAAGAGTTTGCGGTGTTGCTGCCCAATACCTCGCTGGAAGCCGCACAGGCTATTGCCGAGCAGTTGGTCGAGTCGATTTCCGGGCTGGCGGTCGAGCCGGTCAAGGGGCTTTCGGCAAGCCTGGGCGTGGCCTCGACCCATGCCCAGGATGAGGACCTGCATGGCCTGATGAACACCGCCGATAAAGCGCTGTACCGGGCCAAGGCGCTGGGCCGCAATCAGGTGGCCGTGGCGCAGTAGGGTGGCGTTCAGTCCTTGAGCATCGCCTTGACCAGCACCCGCGACACCTGCTCGGCCGAGTAAGGCTTGGGCAGGAATTCGAAGCCTTCGTAGCCGCTGTCTGCCAACTCGTCGCTGTAGCCCGAGGTCAACACCACTGGCAGGTCTGCCCGGCGCTGGCGCAGCAATTTGGCCATGGCGACGCCCGTGATACCGGGCATGACCACGTCGGAGAAGATCACATCGAAGGCCGCTGCATCCTGGCCGGCCAAGGTCAGGGCTTGCTCGGCATCGGTCGCCCAGGTGGTTTGGTAGCCCAGGTCTTGAAGGATCTGGCTGGCAAAGCGCCCGACTTCGAGGTTGTCCTCCACGATCAGCACCCGGCATAGGGCGGTGTCGTGGGGCGCGGCGAGCGTTTCCTGAGGGCTGGGTGGCAGCGATGCCTGGGCTTCGACCTGGGGCAGGTACAGGGTGAACACGCTGCCTTGGCCGGGCGTGCTGGACACATCGATATTGCCCCCCGACTGCTTGGCAAACCCGAAGACCTGGGACAGGCCCAGGCCGGTGCCCTTGCCGACCGCCTTGGTGGTGAAGAACGGCTCGAAAATCCGCTCCACGGCGTCGGCCTCGATACCCGGCCCGGTATCGCCGATGGCGATGGCGATGTAGGGCTGGCGTGACCCCGCGTCGCCACGGATGCGCGGCAGCGCCTGCCGGCCGGCGACCCGCAGGCTCAGCGTGCCCTGGCCGCCCATGGCGTCCCGTGCGTTGAGGGCGATGTTGATCAGGGAGGTTTCGAATTGGCTGGCGTCGATACGTGCGAAACAGGCCTGCGACGGCAACTCGACCTGCACCTGAATGCGTGCGCCGGTGACGCTTTCCAGCATCTCGCCAATGTTCTGGACCCGCTGGCCCACGTCGAAGACTTCCGGGTTGAGCGGTTGGCGGCGGGCAAAGGCGAGCAACTGGCTGGTCAGCTTGCTGGCGCGCTCCACGGTGTCCGACACCGCGCCCATGTAGCGCTGGCGGCGTTCTTCCGACAGGCCTGGCTGCCGCAGAAAATCCACCGACGAGCGAATGATCGTCAGCAGGTTGTTGAAGTCATGGGCGACGCCGCCGGTCAACTGGCCGATGGCTTCGAGTTTCTGGGATTGGCGCAGGGCGGCTTCGGCCTGCGCCAGCGCCTGGGTGCGCTCTTCCACCCGTTGTTCCAGGTAGGTGTTCAACTCTGCATACGCTGCCAGGCCTTCACGCACATCGGCATCAGCGCGCACGCGCTCGATATGCGCCCAGGAACGTTCGGTGACTTCCCGCAGCAAGGCCAGGTCGTAGGGTGACCAGGGCCGGGCGGATTTGTCGTGGACGGCCATCAAGGCGGTCAGACGGCCGTTCTTGATCAGCGGCATGCAGATGGTGGCGGTTACCCCCAGCGCCTGGAAGGCCGCAGATTCTTCGGGCGGCAGCTCGCGCAGGTTGTCGTAGATCACCAGCGGCTCGCCACCCCGCAGGCAGTTGACGGCCTTCTCGCCGAATCCTGCCAGGCTGTAGCGGCCGATGATGCTCGGCGAGCCGGGCGCGGTCCAATTGTCGCGGATGGTAAAGCCGTCTTCATCGGCGTCCATGTCGGCATAGGCGCAATTGCTGACTTGCAGGTGTTCGGCGAGCAACTGTGTGGTGCGGGTCAGGATGGCTTGGGCATCGGTCGCATTGGTCACCGCATTGCCAATGGCATCCAGCACCGCCAGGCGACGGGCGAGGAATACCGTGGCAGTGGTTTCGGTCACGGTGTCGAGCATGCCCACCACCCGGCCGTAGGGGTCGCGGATCGGGCTGTAGCAGAAGGTGAAATACGCCTGTTCCCGCGCCTGGCCACGCTCAATCACCAACGGGAAATTTTCAATATAAGTCGCGTGCCCCTGGAACGCCGCGTCGGCGATGGGGCTGATGTCGGACCACACCTCGCGCCAGATGTCGCTGAACGGGCGGCCCAAGGCATGGGGCTTATTGCCCAGGATCGGAACAAACGCGTCGTTGTAGAGCGTGATCAACTGCGGGCCCCAGACAATGGCCTGGGGAAAGCTCGACGCGAAACACAGCGCAACGGTGGTCTTCAAAACATCCGGCCATTGCTCCAACGGACCGAGCGGCGTGTTGGCCCAATCATGCTGAAGCACCTGTTCAGCCATGTCGCTGCTGCTTTGCAGCCAATTCATCATTGGGGAAACACCTTGTAATCCAGAGTCTTCAGCGCGCCTTTCAGTGTGTGGCGCAAAGCTACAGACCCGCTTGGACGCTGCCAGTTCAGCACAATTATCCGATAGATGGCGATTTGATGCTCTATTCATTTGAATAGATTGGACCCGCTGGGGTTGGGCCATTGCCCACCCCTTATTGCGTGCCGAACAAACCGGTCCAGTAGATGCCCGCGTCACTCTTCGGGTCCATGGCATAGGCCGCGCCCAGTTCGCGAAATTGCGGGTTCATCAAGTTGGCACAATGGCCGGGACTGGCGAGCCAGCCGTCGACCACCTTGCGCGGGGTATCGAGGCCTGCGGCGATGTTTTCGCCGATGTTTTTTGCGATGTACCCGGCCAGTTCGGCGCGGTCGCCGGGCGTGCGGCCGTCGTGGTCCAGATGGTCGAAGAAATTGCCGTTGGCCATGTTGCGTGTGTGGCTGTTGGCGGCGCTGGCCAGGGTGTCATTCCACGACAGCGGGGTGGTCGCCGTAAACGCCTGGGCGCCGCATTGGCGCGGCTGAGTGCGGGCGGCGTTGATCAGGTCGAGCAGTTTGCGGCCTTCGGTCTGCCAATCCCCCAGGCCACTGGACAACAAGGGGCGGGCCAGCACGATGCGCCAGTCCTGGCCGCTGTTGCTCACGCCGATATCGATAAATTGCGGGTCCAGCACCACCCGGCAGAAACTCTCGCGCACCGCCTTCATGGCGGCCTGGGCATCCTTGGGACCGGACAGGCTGATGGCCTGCACGTTCACCATCGGGTACGCGGCCCGGGCCAGCGCCTGCTGCAGGTCGCCGACGTTAGTGGCCGGCAGCACCAGCCGGGTGTCGCTGGCCAGCGGTGGCAGTTCCTGGGAACCCTGGTCGCCGCAGCGCTGGACTTGGCTGCGGTACTCGTTGATCTGTTGCACCAGCTGACTTTCTTCATTCGCCATCGCGCTGGCGCAGAACACCGAACTGGCGGCCAGCGTCGTAAGACCCATCATCAATGACAGAACGCGCATGGACGTTACCCTTGAGCTTGAAAGCGCCCATGATGCGCGATGTAACCCGGTCTGGCGCAACGCCTTTTTTGTTTTTTTGCCTCAACGGAGGTTATGAAGGCCATTCACGGCGCGGTTGCGGCCCCATGCCATCACGGCGGCAAGAAGGATCAGACCAGACGCGGCGGCGAAGGTAACGTGCAGGCCATTTGCCACGGACTGCGCGGTGGCCTGGGTCACATCGGGAGTTGCCCACCCGAACACCGCGCCCAGTGCCGAAGTACCGACAATCAGGCCGAGGTTGCGGGACAGGTTCAACAGGCCCGAGACAGTGCCGCGCCGAGTCGCCTCGACATCGCGCATCACGGCGGTCGTATTCGCCGCCTGGAACAGGCTGTAGCCCGCAGTCAAAACAATCAGCGCGCCCAGGTAGCTGGGCAACCCCGAAGCCAGCGTCAGCCACAGCGCGCCGCACAGCAGAATGCCGAGCCCGCTGCGGGTCATGCGTTGGCTGCCCAGGCGGTCGGTCAGGCGGCCCGCCGGTATGCCGGTGGCAGCTGCGACGCACGGCCCGACGGCCATGGCCAGGCCCATCCAGGCCGGGTCAAGCCCCAAGCCACGAGACAGGTAAAACGGCCCGACGACGAAAGTGGCCATGATCACCGCCGCGACCAGCGCACTCATCGCCAAGCCTGTGCGCAACGGCGGATCCTTTAATAGCGTCCAGAACCGATGGCCACTGGATGCTGGCGCATGCTGTCGATCCGCCGGCAGAAAGCGCCAGGCAAGGGCAGCCGCCAGCAGTCCGAGCGGTACGCCCACCAGAAACAATGCCCGCCAGCCCGACAGGCTTAGCAGCACACCGCCGACGCTGGGCCCCATGGCGGTGCCCACGGCCGACATCGTGCCGAGCAAACCCATCACCCGGCCGGTGCGTTCCTTGGTCACGGTATCGCCGACCATGCCCAGGGCCATGGCCATCATGACCGCCGCGCCAAGCCCTTGCAGGGTACGTGCAGCAATCAGCCTGTCGAGTGAGGCCGCTGCGCCGCACAGCCCGCAGGCCAGACTGAACAGCAGCAAGCCACCGAGCAGCAGCCGACGCCGTCCCAGGCGATCACCCAGGCGGCCGGCGCTGACGATCACCGCCGTGATCGCCAGCAGATACGCCAGCACCACCCACTGCACGGCGTGAAACGACGCGTTGAACGCCTGCGCCAGGCTGGGCAGGCCGACATTGGCGATGCTGGTGCCCAGTGACGCCAGCAGCATGGACAGCGACAGGCTGATGAGGCTGCCGCGTGGGGAAGGGGGCATGGGCAATTCCTTGAGTGAAGGCAACTGTCACAACTCTACGGCGTCGCCTAATATGGCGGAAGACGCAGGGTATGCAGCAAATACCTGCACCAAACGCCTGATGGGAAATGCTGATGCCTGATCTGAATCTGCTTGTCACCCTGGATGTGCTGCTTGCCGAAGGCAGCGTTGCCGGCGCGGCCAAGCGCTTGGGCTTGAGCCCTTCGGCCATGAGTCGCGCCTTGGCACGCCTGCGTGAAACCACTGGCGACCCGCTGCTGGTACGCGCCGGTCGCGGCCTGGTGCCCACGCCCCGCGCTGTGGCGTTGCGCGAACAGGTCAGCCGCCTGGTGCAGGACGCCCAGACTGTGCTGCGGCCCGCGCAGTCTGTGGACATGGCCGTGGTAGCGCGCATGTTCACCTTGCGCACCAGTGAAGAGTTCGTCGAAAGCTTCGGTCCGGCGCTCCTGGCGCGTATCGCCCGGGAGGCCCCCGGCGTGCGCCTGCGTTTCGTCAACAAGACCGACAAGGACAGTACGCTGCTGCGCGACGGCAGCGTCGATCTGGAAACCGGCGTGGTCGACCCCACCGCCAGCCCCGAGGTGCTGACCCAGGCGCTGTTCCGCGACCGCCTGGTTGGCGTGGTGCGCAGCGGTCATCCCTTGAGCCAGGGCGACATCAGCGCTGCGCGGTTTGCCGAGGGCGAGCACGTCTACGTCTCGCGGCGCGGGCAGGCGCGGGGGCAGATCGACGATGCGCTTGAAACCCTGGGCTTCACGCGGCAGATCACCAGCATCGTTGCCGGTTTCTCCACGGCCATTGCCCTGGCGCGTGACACTGACCTGATCGCCAGCGTGCCGCAGCGCTACGTCGCCAACCGTCGCGACGTGTTCTGTTTTGCCCTGCCGCTGAGGTTGCCGACCTTTACGGTGGCGATGCTCTGGCACCCACGGCTGGACGCCGACCTGGCCCACCGCTGGTTGCGCGGGTGTGTACGCGAGGTGTGCGGGCAATAAACCGTGCGCAACAGGTACAATCGCGGCTGCCTAGACGTGAAACCCCAGGAATTTGCATGTTCAGCCTTACCCGTTACACCACGCCATGCCCCGAGCCCATCAATGGCCAGATCCTGCAGATGGTGGTGGACAACCTCACCGACATCAGCAGCGTTGCGCTGCCGCCGAGCAACCTGCTGTACAACATCTACCAGTACGCGATTGGCTTTGAGGTGCACCTGTACCTGGAGGCGCTGAACGGCGAGAAGGGCATTGCCGTCGAACTGATCGTCGCCACCGATGCCCAGGACGCGGAGAAGGTCATTGGCTTTTTGTTGTGCCTGCCGGTGAAGGATGATCCCGACGCCTGCGGCATTGCCTTTATGGCAGTGCAAGCCGGCATGCGCCGCCAGGGTGTGGCGCGGGGGATGATGCAGGACGTGCTGGCGCGCTATCCCCATGCCGAGCTGGGGTGTGCGGTGGAAAAGGTGCCGGTGTTCGAGGCCCTGGGCTTGCAGGTGCGCGGCGCACGCGGCACCCAGGTGCTGATGAATACGCGGGACTACGGCACCGATGGCTTGATGGGCGTGCTGGATGTGGCGCCGATCTACAGCTCCCTGGAAGTGCGGCAGATCCACACGTATTTGCTGCAAAAACACGGCAAGCGCGCAATGGTCGACGCGGAGAAGCAGCGGGATCGGCATCTGGATCAATTGACGCGTAAAGTCCGGTTGTTCGTGCAAGCGCGTGACTGAAACACCCATCAGCCCCACCCTTGAGCGCCAAACGCCGACAAGCGCACGCCTGTCGGCGTTGGCGATCAGAAGCGATCCAGTCGATACAGCTCAGGCTTCGGTAAACCTGCATGTCCGGGCGTTTCCGACATCTGTTGGCCCACCATCTCCGCTGTCACCGCCGCCTGGGTCAAGCCCAGATGCTGGTGCCCAAACGCGAGCAGCACCTTCCCGTCGCACACCCGGTCAATGATCGGCAGTGAATCCGGCAGTGATGGTCGAAACCCCATCCACGGCGTGGCGTCCCGTGCACTCAGCTCATCGCGGAACAACCCCTGGCTCAACCGATGCAGTTGCCAGGCGCGTGGCATGTTGGCCGGGCGTTCGAGGCCGGCGAATTCCACGGTGCCGGCCAGGCGCAGGCCGCCTGCCATGGGCGTCATGATGAATTTGCGTTCCAGCGAGGTGACGGCGAACGGCAGGCGTTGCTGCTCGTGAGGCAGCATCAGGTGATAACCACGCTCCGTGTCCAATGGGATTTTTTTGCCGGTCAGAGCGGTGGTGAGTTTGGCTGAATGGGCACCGCAGGCAATCAGGACCTGGCCCGCGCAGAAGGCGCCTTGATCGGTCGTCAGCACGACACCATCGGCTTCAACCCGCGCATCCAGCACCTGGCGCTTGAGGAACTGCACGCCGCTGGCCTTGGCCGCCTTCACCAACTCACACAGCGCCTGGTAGGGATCGAGAAAGTGCCCGGTCCCCGGAAAAAACAGCCCGCCCTGGATCTGCTCGCTCAATTGTGGGGCAGCCTTACGGATGGTATCCGCCGACCAGAACGCCACCGGCACGTTTTGCTGCTGCATGCGCCGTTGCAGGCTATCGAGCGCCTCACGCGATTGCGCCCGCTCATACACCAGCAGCGAGCCATCCTCGCGCAACAGCTCAGGCCGATCGATGCTGGCCAGCAAACGCTGCCAGGCACCCAGGCTGCCTTCATTCAACGCACGAATGCCGGCCACGGTTCGCTGGTAACGGGCGGGTCGCAGGTTCAGCAACAGCCGGACAAACCAGGGCAGGGCGCGGGGCAGGTATTTCCAGTCCAGGCGCAGCGGCCCCATGGGGTCCATCAGCATGGCGGGCAAGCGCTTGAGGATCGACACATCGGCGATGGGAAACACTTGTTCGGTCGCCAGGTGCCCGGCGTTGCCATAAGAAGCCCCCATGCCTGGTTCCTGACCGTCGAGCACCACCACGCGCCGTCCTTGGCGCGCCAGCTGCAAGGCGCAGGTCACGCCGATAATGCCGGCTCCGACCACGACAAACTCTTCAGCCATGGCCTATGCCTCTCTCTGGCCATCGAGCAATCGGCGCAACGACAAGGGATTGCCGTGCCGGAGCGCGTCGGGCAACAGCGCATCCGGGAAGTCCTGATAGCACACCAGCCGCAGGAATCTGAAAATCGCCGCAGTGCCCACCGAGGTGCTGCGCGAATCCGACGTCGCGGGGAACGGACCGCCATGGACCATGGCGTCACACACTTCCACCCCCGTCGGCCAGCCGTTGACCAACAGGCGACCGGCCTTGCGTTCGAGCACCGGCAACAGGGCGCGGGCCGGCAGCAGGTCAGCTTCATCCAGATGCAGGGTCGCCGTCAGTTGGCCCTCCAGGTGTTCGGAAACGGCGCGCACCTGCTCCTCATCAGCACACGCCACCACCAGCGACGCGCAGCCGAACACCTCGGCCTGCAAGTGTTCATTGGCCAGGAACGCCTCGGCGTGGGTCACGAACAGATGCGCCTGGGCCTGATTGGGACCTTCGGCGGCCAAGCCTTGTGCCGCGAGTTGCGCATGGTTGGCCAGTGCGCCAACGCCGCTTTCGTAGGCGCTGAAGATGCCGGGGGTCAGCATGGTCTGGGCCGGGCAACCAGACAGCAAGTCCCCGGCAACCTGGATAAAGCCGTCCAGCGCCGTGCCTTTCACCGCAATCACCAGGCCAGGGTTGGTGCAGAACTGGCCCGCGCCTTGGGTCAATGAGGTCACGAACCCTTCGGCCAGCGCATCACCGCGTGCCGCAAGGGCCGCAGGAAACAGATACACCGGATTGATCGAACTCATTTCCGCGTACACCGCAATCGGCTCCGGCCGAGCCTGCGCGGCCTGGGTCAGCGCAACGCCGCCGCTGCGCGAACCGGTAAACCCCACGGCCTTGATACGTGGGTCGCTGACCAGTGCAATGCCGACTTCGCGGCCCGAACCGTACACCAGCGAAAACACCCCGTCCGGCAATCCACACGCCTTGACCGCCCGCGCCACCGCACGGCCCACCAGTTCGCTGGTGCCCGGGTGCCCGCCATGGGCTTTGACGACCACCGGGCAACCGGCGGCCAGCGCCGATGCGGTATCGCCGCCCGCCACGGAAAACGCCAAGGGAAAGTTACTGGCGCCAAACACCGCCACCGGCCCCAGCGCAATGTGGCGTTGACGCAAGTCTGCGCGGGGCAGCGGGGCACGCTGCGGCTGCGCGGGGTCGATGCGCACATCCAGCCATTCCCCGGCGCGGACTGTGCGGGCAAAGGCGCGCAATTGCCCGCAGGTACGCCCGCGCTCGCCCTGGATACGTGGGCGTGGCAGGCCGGTTTCAGCCACGGCGCGGTCAACCAGTTCATCGCCCAGGGCTTCGATCTGAGTGGCGATGGCTTCAAGGAAGGCTGCACGCGCCTCCAATGAGGTTTCGCGGTAGCTGTCGAACGCCGCCCACGCAAGGGCGCAGGCCTGTTCGACGTGCCCGGCATCACCGCCCAGGTAGGCGGGCTCAAGCGGCGTGCCAGTGGCGGGATTGATGGCCCGGATCGCCTCGCGAGTACCGGAAAGGGAGTGCTGACCGATCAGCATCTTGCCCGTCAGAGTCATGGGATCATCCTGCAAAAAAACCGAGTTGGCCGCTGTAAACACCACAGCGGCGCGCAAACATCAGGCGACGTTCTGTTCTGCCGACCAGTTGGCGTACCACTGGCGGAACAGCGCGTACTGGTTTTGCGCATAGCGGCGCTGGGCGTCACTGAGCACGTCGGTCTCGTTGAAGTGCAGGTCGTAGCCCTTGTCGCCGTTGAGCACCATCAGATGCTTGTAATACAGCACCAGGTCGCAGCCTTCATCGAAGGATGACAGCACCGCCAGCGCCGCCTCCAGCTCACGGGCCAGGCGCCGCGCCTTGGCATCGCCCTTGGCCGCCTGTTTGCTCAGGGCCACCAGTTGCAGCACTTCCCGTGGCAGGGCATTGCCGATACCGGTGATGGCGCCGGTGGCGTTGCAGTTGACGAAACCATGCACCACTTGGGTGTCGACGCCGACCATCAACGTCACGCTGTCGTCCTGGGAGGTGATGTGTTCGGCGGCGTAGCGCAGGTCGGCGCCGCCGCCGAATTCCTTGAAACCAATCAGGTTCGGGTGCTCGCGGCGCAGTTCAAAAAACAGCTCGGCGCGGGTGGCGAAGCCGTAGTACGGGCTGTTGTAGATCACTGCCGGCAGGTCTGGCGCGGCCTTGAGGATCGCCGAGAAGTGAGCCTTTTGCGCAGTGGCAGACGCGCCACGGGACAGTACGCGGGGAATCACCATCAACCCATGGGCGCCGACCTTGGCTGCATGGGCGGCGTGGGCCACCGCTTCACGGCTGTTCACCGCGCCAGTGCCGACAATGGTCGGCACACCGGCCGCCACCAGGCGCGCCACGCCTTCCTGGCGTTCGGCCTCGGTGAGCAGCGGCCAGTCCCCCATGGAACCGCAGTACACCACGGCGCTCATGCCGGCCTCGATCAACTCGCGGCCTTTGGCGACCAGTGCGTCGAAGTCCGGCTTGCGCGCGGCGGTGCACGGGGTCATCAGCGCGGGAATGCAACCGGTGAAAATGTTGTCGCTCATTGTGCTAACTCCGTTCAGTCAAATAGAGAGGGCTCAGATGCCCCAGGCGAAAGGGTCCTGCTCGTCGATCAGCAACGTGCTGTCGGCGGTCATGTAGGCGCGGCCGGTGATGAAGGGGATGACACGTTCGCCGTCCCATTCATAACGGCCTTCGAATTGGCTGCCGGTGATGCTGGCCTGTACCCAGGTCGCCCCGGCGGCGAGCTTGCCGTCGGCGGCCAGGCACGCCAGTTTGGCGCTGGTGCCGGTGCCGCACGGGGAGCGGTCGTAGGCCTTGCCGGGGCACATCACGAAGTTGCGGCTGTCGGCGTGGGCGTCGTCGGCGAACAGTTCGATATGGTCGATCAGCGCGCCGTCTGCACCGCCGATGCCCTGGTCTTCCAAGGCTTTGAGCATCGCCCAGGTGTAATCGGTGAGGACATCTACATTGCTCATCTCCAGCGCCATGCCATGCTCGGACACCAGGAAGAACCAGTTGCCGCCCCAGGCGATATCGCCGTGCACCACGCCATGCCCCGGCACCTGCACTGCCACGTGCTGGCGATAGCGATAGGCGGGCACATTGCGCAGGGTCACGGCGCCGTCTTCGTGCAAGGTGGCGGCCACCGGGCCCACCGGCGTGTCGATGCTGTGCACGCCCGGCTGGATACGCCCCAGGTGGTGCAAGGACGCGACCAGCCCGATCGTGCCGTGGCCACACATGCCCAGGTAACCGGCGTTGTTGAAGAAGATCACCCCGCAGGTAGCCCCCGGCGTGACCGGTTCGCAGTACAGCGCACCGACCAGCACATCGTTGCCACGGGGCTCCAGCAGGCAGGCGCGGCGCCATTGGTCGTGTTCGCTGCGCAGGTTGTGGAGCTGGTCGGCAATGCTCGTGCCCTGGAGCGCGGGAAAACCGGTCATCACCAGGCGCGTCGGTTCGCCGCCGGTGTGGGAGTCGATCACGTGCAGTCGCTTCATAGCGCGCTCCAAATCAGTGAGTAGCGGGGGACAGCGGGGCGCTGGCGTGGGGTTCGTCGACGGCTTCGCTTTCATCGGCGTCATGTTCCAGCTGCACCAGGTGCGCGGGCACACCGGTGGCTGCGCCCCAGTAGTAAATGCCCAGGGCACAGACCGCGACCACCAGCGTGTCAAACGGGTGGCTGATCACCCCAAGGCCGCCAAAACTGCCGAGCTTGGACAGCAGGATGGTCACCGCGTAGAAGCCGATCAGCCAGGCAGACGAACGCACCTGTTGCTTGAGATTGATATGCGCCGTCGGCACCCAGCGTGCGCACAACAGGTACACGCCAAACATCAGGATTTGCAGGCCGAGCAGCCAGGACACCGTGCTCCAGCCCGACCAGTACACGATCAATGCTGCGATGATGAACGACAGCGGACCGAGCACCGCCATGCCCTTGACCCGGAACGGTCGCGCCATCTGCGGCGCATTACGGCGCAACGCGGCGACGGTGACCGGGGCCACGGCGTAGCTGAGGATCAGTGCGGCGGAGACCACGTTGATCAGCGCTTCCCAGGACGGAAACGGCAGGGTCCAGAACACCGACAAGCCAAACGTCAGCCACAGCGCCGGACGCGGGATGCCGGACTTCTCATCAATGCGCGTGAAGATCTTGAAAAACGTGCCGGTCTGCGCCCAGCCATACACCACACGGGGCGTGGCGTTCATGTAGATATTGCCGCAGCCGCTGGGGGAGATCACCGCATCGGCCACCACCAGGTAGGCCAGCCAACCCACGCCCAGCGCCAGGGCGATATCGCGGTAGGGCAGGGCCAGTTCCTTGCTGATGCCGGCCCAGCCGTCGGCGAGCATTTCGGTGGGCACACCGCCCAGGAACGCGGTTTGCAGCAGCACGTAGATGGCAGTCGATAGCAGTACCGAAAGAATCAATGCAATTGGAATCGTGCGTTGCGGGTTCTTCACTTCACTGGCCACCGAGATGATCGGCGTCAGCCCCAGGTAGGCAAAAATCACCCCGCCCGCCGACACGGCCATCTCGATGCCCGACAGGCCAAACGGCGCAAACCCGTGCACCTGGAAATTCGCCGGTTTGAAGAAGGTGAACAGCACGCCGATCACCAGCAACGGCACGATGAACTTGAACACGCTCACCAGGTTATTGGCGATGGCGAAGGTTTTCACGCTGCGGTAATTGAGCACGAAGAACAGGCACAGCAGGGCGAATTGCACCAGCCAGCCGAGGGTGGTCGGGTCGCTGGAACCGGCCTTGGTCAACTCGGGAAACCACGCCGCCGCGTATTGGCGCGAGGCAACCACTTCAATCGCCACCAGGCTGGAAAACGCGATCAGCGTGATAAAGCCCATCAGGTAACCCAACAGTGGGCCGTGGGAGTACACCGGGTAGCGCACCACGCCACCGGCGCGGGGCAATGCGGCGCCCAGTTCGCAGTACACAATGCCAAGCAGCAGCACGGCGAAACCACCGATCAACCAGGAAATGATCCCCGCCGGGCCTGCGATCGCGGACACATGGCTGGCCGCAAACAACCAGCCGGAGCCGAAGATGGCACCCAACCCGATAAAGGTCAGGTCCATCAGGGAAAGCTGTTTCTTGAACTTGCCTTGAGCTGACATAGCGTCGCCTTCTTGTGAGTTATTGGATAGGCATGCAGTGGCGTTATCGTGAACGCGCAGGCGGCGCGGCGATTGATGTTTTTTGCCGACATCGATGACGAATTCAGCACAGTTTTCGTCGCTCGACAGCGCTCCGGGCATCGTGCAATCTGCTATGCGTCGAGGGGATCAGCAGGGGAAATATCGTCATGATGCACAGCGCGTTTGCGACCCTTTGCCAAGAGGGCGGTGCGAATCGCCCCCACGACATCGAGCAACTGGTGGCCGGCGTGGCGCAGCTGCTGCCGATGCTGGATGTGATCCCCAATGCGGCCCTCTTCATCAAGGACCTGGACGCCCGTTACGTGCTTGCCAACCGCACCCTGGTGCAGCGCTGCGGCCTCAAGCAGCTGCAACCCTTGCTGGGCAAGACCAGCGCCGACGTGTTCCCGGCGCAATTGGGGCCGGGCTACACCGAGCAGGATCGGCGTGTGCTGGAGCAGGGCTTTGTGCTTGAGGACCAACTCGAACTGCACCTCTACGGCACCCGCGAACCCGGTTGGTGCCTGACCCACAAATGGCCGTTGTACAACCATGAAGACCGCATCATCGGCCTGGCCGGCATCTCGGTGGACCTGCAATCGGCCAGCCAGACCCACCCGGCCTACCAGCGCCTGGCCGCTGTGGACGAGCACATCCGCACGCACTTCAACCGCCGCGTCACCCTCGGCGAGCTGACCCGCATCGCCGGGATTTCCGTGGCGCAGCTGGAGCGCTACTGCAAGCGCGTGTTCCACCTCACGCCCCGGCAAATGATCCAGAAAGTGCGGCTTGAACACGCCCATCGCCTGTTGCACAGCGACCTGCCGATCACCGAAGTGGCGTTACAGTGCGGTTATACCGACCACAGTGCGTTTACCCGGCAGTTCAAGGCATCCACCGGGTTTACGCCGCGCCAGTACCGTCAAGCCACGCAGGGAATGGCGTAACGACCGCCACTGCAATGCAACGAATGGCCCGCGTACCCCTCATATGTCTACGAGCAATGCTTCACGACGACAGGTACTGAGCTTATGACTGCGGCTAAAAACAACCATGTGAACTGGCTGGTAGAACAATCGATGCTGCATGCCGCCCGCCAGCGCGCCAAGCTCTATTCCGGGCAAGGCCGGTTGTGGCAACAGCCCTTTGCACAGACACGGCCGCGCGACGCCACGGCGCTGTCGTCGGTGTGGTTCACCGCGTATCCCGCGTCGATCGTGACCCGTGAGGGCGGTACGGTGCTGGAGGCGCTGGGGGATGAAACCCTGTGGCATACCTTGTCGAAGATCGGCATCCAGGGCATTCATAACGGCCCGCTGAAAAAGTCCGGTGGCCTGAGCGGCACGCGGCACACGCCGACCATCGACGGCAACTTCGACCGCATCAGCTTCGAGATCGACCCGCAGTTGGGCACCGAGGCGCAGTTGCAGGCGTTGACCCGCATGGCAGCGGCGCACAACGCGGTGATCATTGACGATGTGATCCCGTCCCACACCGGCAAGGGCGCGGATTTCCGCCTGGCCGAGATGGCCTACGAGGATTACCCCGGCCTCTATCACATGGTGGAAATTCGTGAGGAAGACTGGCCGTTGCTGCCTGACGTGGCCGAGGGCCGCGATGCGCAGAACCTCAGTCCCTTGCAGGTGGACGCCCTGCGCGACAAGCACTACATCGTCGGTCAGTTGCAGCGGGTGATCTTCTTCGAGCCTGGCGTCAAGGAAACCGACTGGAGCACCACGCCCGAGGTCATCGGCGTAGATGGCAAGCCGCGCCGCTGGGTGTACCTGCATTACTTCAAGGAAGGCCAGCCTTCGCTCAACTGGCTGGACCCGACCTTCGCCGCGCAGCAAATGATCATCGGCGACGCCCTGCATGCCATCGACGTGATGGGCGCCAAGATCCTGCGCCTGGATGCCAACGGCTTCCTCGGTGTGGAACGCAAGCTCGATGGCACTGCCTGGTCCGAAAGCCATCCGCTGTCGATCACCGGCAACCAACTGCTTGGCGGGGCGATTCGCAAGGCGGGCGGGTTCAGCTTTCAGGAACTGAACCTCACCGTCGACGATATCGCGTCCATGTCCCACGGCGGCGCCGACCTCTCCTATGACTTCATCACCCGGCCTGCGTACCAGCATGCACTGCTGATGGGCGATGCCGAGTTTCTGCGCCTGATGCTGCGCGAGATGCACCGCCAGGGCATCGACCCCGGCTCGCTGATCCATGCCTTGCAAAATCACGACGAGTTGACGCTGGAACTGGTGCACTTCTGGACCCTGCATGCCCATGACAGCTTCCTCTACCAGGGCCAGACTTTTCCCGGCAATATCCTGCGCGAGCACATCCGTGAGCAGATGTACGAGCGCCTGACGGGCGAGCATGCGCCGTATAACCTCAAGTTCGTCACCAATGGCGTGTCCTGCACCACGGCCAGCATCATCACGGCGGCGCTGGGTATCCGTGACCTGGAGGCGATCACGCCGGCGGATATCCAACAGATCCGCCAGATCCATTTGCTGCTGGTGATGTACAACGCCATGCAGCCCGGGGTGTTTGCCTTGTCCGGCTGGGACTTGGTAGGCGCGCTGCCGTTGGCGGCCGACGACGTTGCGCACTTGATGCAGGACGGCGACACCCGCTGGATTCATCGCGGGGCTTACGATCTGGTAGACCTGAACCCCGATGCCGAACTGTCCGCCGGCCAGATGCCACGCTCGAAAAGCCTGTATGGCAGCCTGAACAGCCAGTTGCTGGACCCCGAATCATTTGCCTCGCAGCTGCAAAAAATCCTGGCCGTGCGCCGCGCCTACGATATCGCCGCCAGCCGCCAGATCCTGGTGCCGGATGTGGAAAACCCCGCGCTGCTGATCATGGTTCACGATTTGCCGGCCGGGAAGGGCACGCAAATCACTGCGCTGAACTTCGGCCCTGCGCCGATCACGGAAACCCTGCACCTGCCGGATATTGCAGCGGGGATGGTGGTGGACATCATCAATGAACGGGTTGAGGGCGACCTGACGGCGGAGGGTGAATTCACCATTACCCTGGATGCCTATGAAGGGCTGGCGCTGCGGGTCGTGAGCAGCTCACCGATCTAACGGACACAGTTGTTCAGTCGGCGGTAGTTACGTCTGGGGTGACTTATCGGCCAACTGGAACCGATACCCCACCCCATACAATGACTCAATCGGCGTCTCCCCCGGACAGGCCTGTTCCAGCTTGCGCCGCAGGTTGCGGATATGGCTGTCCACCGTCCTGTCAGTGACCACGCGGTGGTCGGAGTAGAGCCTGTCCAGCAGTTGATCACGGGAGAACACGCGGCCGGGTGAGCAGGCGAAGGTGTTGAGCAGGCGCAGTTCCAGGGGGGTGAGGTCGAGGGCAATGCCGTCCAGGGCGGCCAGGTAGTGCGTCTCGTCGATCACCAGGCGCGGCGCGGCGGTGCTGAGCAAGTGCGGGCTGCGGCGCAGGATCGCCTTGACCCTGGCCACCACCTCCCGTGGACTGAACGGCTTGCAGATGTAATCGTCGGCCCCCAACTCCAGGCCCAGCAAGCGGTCAACCTCCTCGACGCGGGCGGTGATCATGATGATCGGCACCGCGCTGAACCCCCGCAGGTCCTGGCATAGTTGCATGCCGTCGCGGCCGGGCAGCATCAGGTCGAGCAAAATCAACTTGGGATCATGGGCACGCACCGTCGGCACCACCTGCAAGCCGTTGTCCAGGCACAGGGTGCCGTGGCCGGCGGCTGCGAGGTAGTCGCGCATCAGGGCGGCGAGCTTGGGTTCGTCTTCGACGATCAGGATCGGGCGTTCATCGACCATGGTTCACAGGCTCCGAGGCAAACGCAGGGTCAGCCACAGGCCGCCCAGCGGCGAGTGCTCGGCGCTGAGGCTGCCGCCGTGGGCGAGGGCGATGCTGTGACAGATCGCCAGGCCCAGCCCTGCGCCGCCACTGCTGCGGTTGCGCGAGGCGTCGCCCCGATAGAAACGCTCGAACAGACGCGGCAGTTGATTCGCGGAAACGCCGGGGCCGGAATCCATGAAATCGATGCGCAACTCATCACTCTCCACGACGGCGCTGATGCGAATCAGCCCTTGCGGGTCGGTATAGCGCACAGCGTTTTCCAGCAGGTTGGAGAACAGTTGCTGCAAGCGATTGGCGTCCGCCACCAACGTCAGGGGTTGGGCTGGCAGTTCCAGTTCCACACGCAACTGGCGGGCACTCAAGCGTTCCTGGAACATACCCACGCTGCTTTCCAGCAGTTGGTTGAGCACGCAGGTGGCTTTGCGGTAGGTCAGGGCGCCGACATCGGCCAGCGACAGCTCATACAAATCGTCCACCAGTTTGCTGAGCATGCTGACTTCACCTTGCAGCGACTTCATCGAGTGCTGGTCCAGGGTCCGCACACCGTCCTCAATCGCCTCCAGCTCGCCGCGCAGCACTGACAGTGGCGTGCGCAGTTCATGGGACACATCGGCCATGAATTCGCGGCGCATGGTTTCATTGCGTTCCAGGGTGTAGGCCAGTTGGTTGAAGTCCCGCGCCAATTGGCCGACTTCATCGTTGGAGGCCACGACCACGCGGCCGCTGTAATCACCGCTGGCCAGGCGGTGGGTGGCGGCGGCCACGCGCTTGACCGGCTCCAGCAGCGCGCGGGCGATCCACCAGGCAATCAGCATCGCCAGCAGCAGCGAAAAGACGCCCATCACCAGGCTGGTGCGCAACTGGTACTGCTGGAAGCGTTCGCCCCCGGCTTCGTTCACGCTCTGGAAAGGAGTAACGGCCAGCCAGCCCACCGTTTCACCGGCCACGACAATCGGCAGGGCCAAGGCGTCATCGGCAATCCGGGTGTAGCCGGTCACGCGCTTTTTATCTTTGTCGAGCAGGGCGATGCGGAACAGTGCGCCAGTGAGGTCGGAGATCTGCGGCGTCTTCAGATCGCGAGTCTGCGGCTGTTCACCCGGCTCCGGGCGCATCACTTCAAACCAGCGGTCCGGCTGGTTACGGAAAAATTCCCAGGTCCCTTCGCGTTCATACGCACCCGCCAGGCGCGGCACCACCGTGGCCATGCGCTCCAGCGCCTGCTCGTTGATATAGCCAAGGAAGCCCCGGCCAAAACTCCAGCTGGTGGCCAGGCCCATGCTCAGGATGACCAGCAGCACGCCGGCCAGCACCGCGACAAACAACTTGGTGGAGATACTCAACTTCATTAATGGAGGCCGTAAAAAATGGACCCGCCCATTTAGGCCCCCACGGCAGAAAGATTCAACCCAAGCGGGCAATCTTCAATTTTCCTGCACATTTGCCTTGCAGCATTGGGGACAAGGCTCAGGCCATCCCGTCTTGCAGAGGCAGCTATGTCGACCAAAATTTTTGCCAAATACCTGGTAACCGCCGCGGTTTTCCTTTCCCTGATCATCCTGGTGCTGCTCGGCGGGTGCTCGGCCGGCGATCCGGCCCCTGAAGTCGCCACGCCGAAGGTCTCGGTGATCACCATACAGCCTCAAAACCAGGTACTGACCACCGAACTCGCCGGGCGCACCCAGGCCTTTATGGTCGCCGAGATTCGTCCCCAGGTCGGCGGCATCGTGCAGCAGCGGCTGTTTACCGAAGGCGCCGAGGTCAAGGCCGGGCAGGCGCTGTACCAACTCGACGCGGCGCCCTACAAGGCCTTGCTGGCCCAGGCCCAGGCCAGCTTGACCAAGGCCCGCGCCACGCTCAAGTCGGCACAGACCACCGCCACGCGTAACGCGCAGTTGGTGAAGATCGACGCGATCAGCCAGCAAACCAATGAAGACGCCCAGGCCACGTTGCTGACCGCTGCCGCCGACGTGCAAGTCGCCCAGGCCGACGTCGACACCGCCCGCATCAACCTGGCCTACACCCGTATCAGCTCGCCGGTGGCCGGGCGCATCGAAACCTCCACCGTCACCCCCGGTGCGCTGGTGGTGGCCAGCCAGGACACGGCGTTGACCACCGTGCAGCAGCTCGATCCGATCTACGTCGACGTCACCCAGTCCACCACTGAACTCCTCGCCCTCAAGCGCGACCTGGCCAGCGGCGTGTTGCAGGCCAATGGCGACGGTGAAGCGCGCATCAGCCTCAAGCTCGATGATGGCAGTACCTACAACCACGAAGGCCGCCTGAAATTCAGCGGGGTCAGCGTCAACCAGGGCACTGGCACCGTGACGTTGCGCGCCGTGTTCGATAACCCGGAACACCTGTTGCTGCCGGGCATGTACGTGCGCGGCGTGCTGGAACAGGCCCGGGATGAACAGGCGATCCTGGTCCCGCAAAAAGCCGTGAGCCGCAGCGCCAGCGGCGTGACCTCGGTGTTGCTGGTGGTCGACGGCAAGGTCGAGCAACGGGTACTCACCGTTGACCGCGTCGTGGGCAACCAGTGGTGGGTCACTGCCGGCTTGAAAACCGGTGACCAGGTCATCGTCGAGGGCGGGCAAAAAGTCCGCGTCGGTGCGGTGGTCCAAAGCCAGGCCGCTGACCTCGGCACCCTGGCGCAGGAGGGTTGAACATGGCGCGTTTCTTTATTGATCGACCGATTTTTGCCTGGGTCATCGCCATCGTGATCATGCTCGGCGGTGCACTCTCCATCAGCCAGTTGCCGCTGGAGCAGTACCCGGACATCGCGCCGCCCACCGTGCGCATTTCCGCCACCTACACCGGTGCCTCGGCCAAGACCGTGGAAGACTCGGTGACCCAAGTCATCGAGCAGCAGATGAAGGGCCTGGACAACCTGACCTACATGTCGGCCTCCAGCAGTTCGGCGGGCAGCGCCAGTATCAGCCTGACGTTCGCCGCCGGCACCGACCCGGATGTGGCGCAGATGCAGGTGCAGAACAAACTCCAACAGGCCGAATCGCGTTTGCCGCAGTCGGTGCAGAGCGAAGGCCTGACGGTGACCAAGGGCGGCTCGGACTTCCTGATGATTGCCGCCCTGGCGTCGGACAACCCCGGCGTCACCGGCACCCAGATTGGCGATTACATCTCCAGCACTCTGCTCGATTCCATCAGCCGCATTGACGGCGTGGGCGATGTGCAAACCCTGGGTTCGGGCTATGCCATGCGCATCTGGCTGGACCCGGCGCTGCTGGAAAAATATGCGCTGATGCCGTCAGACGTCAGCACCGCCCTGGAAGCGCAAAACACCGAAGTCTCGGCCGGCCAACTCGGCGCATTGCCGGCGGTGAAGGGCCAGCAACTCAACGCCACCATCAGTGCCCGGAGCAAGCTGCAGACCGCCGAAGAGTTTCGCAACGTGGTGGTCAAGTCCACCAGCGACGGCGCGGTGGTGCTGTTGGGCGATGTGGCCACCGTGGAACTGGGCAGCGAGAGCTACGACATCACCTCGGCCCTCAACGGCAAGCCGGCCGCCGCCATGGGTGTGCAACTGGCGGCGGGGGCCAATGCGCTGGACGTGGGCGAGGCGGTCAAGGCCAAGCTGGCGGAGTTGGAACCGTTCTACCCGAGCGAGATGCAGCTCAAAAACGTGATCGCCTACGACACCACGCCATTTGTGAGCCTGTCCATCGAAGAGGTGGTCAAGTCCCTCGGCGAGGCCATCGTGCTGGTGGTGTTGATCATGTTCCTGTTCCTGCAAAACCTGCGGGCTACCTTGATCCCGGCAATCACTGTGCCGGTGGTGCTGTTGGGCACGTTCGGGGTGTTGGCATTGTTCGGTTATTCAATCAACACCCTGACCATGTTTGCCATGGTCCTGGCCATCGGCCTGTTGGTGGACGATGCGATTGTGGTGGTGGAAAACGTCGAACGGGTCATGAGCGAGCAGGGCTTGACGGCCCTCGCGGCCACGCGCCAATCGATGGATGAAATCACCAGCGCGCTGATCGGCATCGCCCTGGTGCTCAGCGCGGTGTTCATTCCCATGGCGTTTTTCGGTGGTTCCACCGGGATTATCTATCGACAGTTTTCGGTGACCATCGTCTCGGCCATGGTGCTCTCGGTAGTGGTCGCAATGACCCTGACACCGGCCTTGTGCGCTGCGTTGCTCAACCCGGGGCATGGCGCCAAACGCGGCTTTTTTGGCGGGTTCAACCGTGCATTCGAGCGCTGCTCCCAGCGCTACGAAGCGTTGGTCGGTGGCGTACTGCAACGTACCCGCCGCAGCCTGGTGGTGTACGCGCTGATCGCCGCCGCCATGGCCGCCGGTTACGCCAGCCTGAGCACGTCGTTTCTGCCGGACGAGGACCAGGGCATCCTTATGGCGCAGATTCAGTTGCCGGTGGGCGCCACCGACAGCCGCACGCAGGCGGTGCTGCACCAGTTCGAGCAGTACATGCTCAAGCAGCCGGAAGTCGAGGCCATGATCAGCATCAGCGGGCTGGGCATGGGCGGCAACAGCCAGAACACCGCACGGGCGTTTATCCGGTTGAAGGACTGGAGCGAGCGCTCGGACGATGCGGCGACGATTGCCCAGCGCGCCACGTTGGCGCTGGCGAGCATCGGCGATGCCGATGTGTTCGTGATGCAACCACCGGCCGTGCGTGGCCTGGGGCAGAGTTCGGGCTTCGATTTGCAGCTCAAGGACCTGGGTGGCCTGGGGCATGACGCGTTGGTCGCTGCCCGTGAGCAGTTCATCGAACAGGCGAAAAAAGACCCGCGCCTGCTCGGTGTGCGCAGCAACGGCCTGGACGATGCGCCGCAGCTCAAAGTCAGCATCGATGACCGCAAGGCCGGTGCCCTGAGCCTGAGCACCAGCGACATCAACACCACGCTGTCCACCGCGTTGGGCGGCACCTATGTGAATGACTTCCTCAACCAGGGCCGGGTGAAAAAAGTCTATGTGCAGGGCGAGGCGTCGACCCGCATGCAGGCTGCCGACCTGGAGCATTGGTTCGTGCGCAACAGCAACGATGAAATGGTGCCGTTCTCGTCGTTCGCCACCAGCGCCTGGAGCTATGGTTCGCCGTTGCTGGAGCGCTACAACGGCTCGTCTTCCCTGGAAGTGGTCGGCGACCCGGCTCCGGGCGTCAGCTCCGGTGCGGCGATGGATGCGGTGGAGGCCATTGCCAAGCAACTGCCCGATGGCATTGGTTATGAGTGGACCGGCCAGTCCTACCAACTGCGGTTGTCCGGCTCCCAGGCGCCGTTGCTGTACGCGGTCTCCATCCTGTTCGTGTTCCTGTGCCTGGCGGCGTTGTACGAGAGTTGGTCGGTGCCGTTCTCGGTGATCCTGGTGGTGCCGCTGGGTATTGTCGGCGCGGTGTGGGCCACACGGTTAACCGGCTTGAGCAACGATGTGTACTTCCAGGTCGGCCTGTTGACCACGGTGGGGCTGGCGGCGAAAAACGCGATCCTGATCGTCGAGTTCGCCAAGCACTTGCAGGAGCGGGGCAGCAGCCTGCTGGACGCGACGCTGACCGCCGTGCGCCAACGCCTGCGCCCGATTCTGATGACCTCCCTGGCGTTTATGTTCGGCGTATTGCCCCTGGCCCTGAGCAGCGGCGCCGGTTCCGCCGGCCGTCGGGCCATTGGCACCGGCGTGTTGGGCGGCATGCTCAGCGCCACGGTGCTGGGGATCTTCTTTGTGCCGCTGTTTTTCGTGTTGATCCGCCGCCGTTTTGGCCGCGTCAGCACGTCTCCAATCGTCGAAAAAGGTGACGCATGATCAGGTTTCTCTGCCCGTTGGTGGCCGCATTGGTCCTCAGTGGCTGCATCAATCTGGCGCCGGATTATCAGCAGCCAGCCGCACCGGTGCCGACGCAATGGCAGGCCGGCGTCCAGGGCGACGTGCCCGCCGATATCCAGTGGCAGCAGTTCTTTACCGATAGCCGCCTGGCGCAGTTGCAGAGCCTGGCCCTGGCCAACAACCGCGACCTGCGCCTGGCCAGCCTGAATATCGAAAAAGCCCAGGCCCAATACCGCATCCAGCGTGCGGCCGCGTTCCCGACGATTGATGCAGGCATCAGCGGCACCCACAGCCGCACGCCGGGCGCGCTGTCGAGCAGCGGCGCGGCGGCCACCAGCCACGATTACAGCGCGCAGCTGGGGCTGAGCAGCTATGAAATCGACGTGTTCGGCCGCGTGCAGAACCTGCAGGATGAGGCGCTGGAAGCCTACCTGGCGCTGACCGAAACCCGGCGCAGCACCCAGATCAGCCTGGTGGCCGAAGTGGCCACCGCCTGGCTGACCCTGGCCGCCGACAACGCACACCTGCAATTGGCCGAGGACACCTTGGCCAGCCAGCAATCCACCTATGAACTGACCCAGCGCAGCCACGCGCTGGGCGGTTCGGCGGCGCTGGCGGTGGCCCAGGCGCAAACCACGGTCGAGTCGGCGCGGGTGGATGTGGCGGAGTATCAGAGCCAGATCCTTCAGGACCGCAATGCCTTGCGCCTGCTGGTGGGCAGTGACATTCCCGACAGTTTGCTGCCGGACGCCCACCTGCAATCGGCGGCTGCGCTGGTGCAAGTGCCGGCCGAATTGCCGTCGAGCCTGTTGCAGCGGCGGCCGGATGTGCTGGCGGCGGAGCACAGTCTCAAGTCGGCGAATATCGACATTGGCGCGGCGCGCGCGGCGTTTTTCCCGAGCATCAGCCTGACGGCCAATGCCGGGTCTGCCAGTTCGTCACTGTCCAGCCTGTTCAAGGCGGGCAGCGGGGCGTGGACCTTTGCGCCGAGCATCAGTGTGCCGATTTTCGATGCGGGGAGTAACCAGGCGACGTTGGATGCGGCGAAGGTTGAGAAGGAAATTCAGGTGCAGACCTATCAGCAGACGTTGCAGACGGCGTTCAAGGAAGTGGCTGATGCCCTGGCCGTGCGTAGCACGCTGGATCAACGCCTCACCGCCCAGCAAGCGCTGGCCGACGCCAGCCAGAAGAGCTACGACCTGTCGGATGCGCTGTACCGCGCAGGGTCGCAAAGCTATCTCGAAGCCCTGGATTCGCAGCGTTCGTTGTACAGCGCGCAGCAGGACCTGATTACCCTGCGCCTGGCGGAGCAGGGCAATCGGGTGACGTTGTACAAAGTGATGGGGGGAGGGTGGCAGTAGGGACTTGGGCCCGATAGCAGTGTGTCAGTTAGAGATGCTTCAACTGACACGCCCTCATCGGGGCAAGCCCGCTCACCACAAAAGCCCCCTCCCACATGTTGACCTTCCTCGGCCAAGCACCTCAAAGCTGCCGTTTATCCTGCGCCGCCTGCAACACCCGCAGCAAATTCCCGCTCCAGATATTCGCAATCTGCGCCTCGCTATACCCGGCGTCCAACAGCCGTTGGGTAATCACCGGCAACTGACTCACATCCTCCAGCCCGGTCACGCCGCCGCCACCGTCCCAGTCGGCGCCGATGCCGACGTGATCCGGGCCGGCCACTTCCAGCAGGTGCAGCAGGTGCTTCATGAATACATCGAGGCTGGCCTTGGGCTGGGCGAAGCTTTGGTTGAGGGTGTCGCGCTCCTGGTAGAGCGTCTTGATCTGCTCCGGGCTGAGGGCGGCGAGGTTGTGAAAGCGTGCGCCGAGGGCGGCCATGGCTTTGTTGCGTTCCGGGTTGGGGGTGAGGGGGATCAGGTAGTCGCTGTAGGCGTTGACCTGGATCACGCCGCCCTTGGCCGCCAGTTGGCGCACGCGGTTGTCGTCGAGGTTGCGCGGGTGGGGGTTGATTGCGCGGCTGCTGGAGTGGGAGGCGATCAAGGGGGCGCTGGACAGGGCGAGCATCTGGTCGAATACCGCGTCGCTGGCGTGGGACACGTCGAGCAGGATGCCCAGTCGGTTGGCCCGCTGCACCAGGTCACGGCCTTTGGGACTCAGGCCTTTCCATTCCGGCAAGGCGGTGGCGGAGTCGGCCAGGTCGTTGTTCATGAAGTGCACCAGGCCGAGCATGCGCAAGCCTTGACGGTAGTAGGTGTCGAGCAGGTCGGGATCGGAGCTCAGCGGGTCGGCGTTTTCCATGCTGATAAACACCACGCGCTTGCCCTGGGCGGCGATGCGCCGGGCGTCGTCGGCGGTAAGGGCGAGGGCGAAGCTGTCGGGGTTGCGGTCGATCACGTCACGGATGCGCGTGAGGGTGGCCAGGCCATAGGCGCTGGCGTAGGCGCGGCCTTCCTCGGTGCGTGGGCCTTGGGGGGTGTAGACCGCAAAGAAGCCACCGTCCAGGCCGCCTTCGCGCATGCGTGGCAGGTCGACCTGGCTGCCGTCCTGGCCGTAGTCGTGGCGTTCCAGGATGTTCCAGCCAGGGCGGGTCAGGGTCAGCGGGGTGTCGAGGTGGCTGTCCAGCACCAGCAGGCGCTGGTGCAGGGCGAGGGTGGTGGGGCTCACGTCGGCGTGGGCCAGCAACGGCAACAAGGCGAGGATCAGCAGGCGCTTGGTCATGGTCAGAACTCCATGCTCAAGGTGCTTTGGAAGGTGCGCGGCGAGCCGGGTCGGAACACGGCGGGGCCGCTGGTGCTGGTGAGGATGTAGCCCAGGTAGTCCTTGTCGAACAGGTTGTCGACGTTAAAACGCAGCTTGACGTTTTTCAGCGGGCCGTAATGCACGCGCTCGCCGCCCAGGTCCAGGTAGGCGTTGTACAGGGTGTAGCCGGGCACCGATTCGCTGTTGGTGAAGTTGCTGTAGCGCTCGCCGATGTAGCGTGCCGAAAAGTTCAACAAGGCCCACGGCGCCAACTCGTAGGTGACCCCGGCCTGGGCCAGCCAGCGCGGGCTGTCGGGCACGTCGTTGTCGCGGATCGACAGGCCGGCGGCATCGTTCTGGAAGGTGGATTTGTTGTAGGTCAGGTTGCCGTTGAGCACCACTTTGTCGGCCAGGATCGGCGGCTTCCATTGGCCGCTCAACTCCGTGCCGTAGGCCTGCACCTTGCCGACGTTCTGGTAGTAGGTTTCCACCTGGCTGCTGCCGGGCACCGCCGAGGCGAAGGCTTGCAGGCGATTGTCGAAGTCGGTGCGGTACAGCGCCCAGGCGGCGTTGAAGGTCGGACGGTTGATGCGATAGCCCACCTCGTAGTTCTTCGCCCGTTCGGCCTCCGGCGGCGGTGCGCTGGGGCTGGCGGCGCGGAAGATATCGTCGGCGCCACGGGGCAGGGCCATGTTTTCCGAGTAGGAAGCAAACACCTGAGTGTCATCGGTGAGGTTGTAGACCAGCCCGGCCTGGGGCAGGAACGCGTCGTTCCATTGGGTAGCGAGGCGCGGCTGGCGGTTGTTGATGTAGTCACCGGCGTTGCGATAGCCCTCGATTCGGTACTTGAGGTTCAGGCTCTTGAAGCCGAACTGCAAGCGCAGGCGATCATCGAGCAGGGTCCAGGTGTCCTTGAGGTGGTACTGCAACGAATTGCGCGTGGAGCTGAAATCCCCTTGCAGGTGCACCGGCTCGTTGAACAGCGGCTCGCCGGCCGGGCTGCCATCGGTCAGGTTGTAGCGCCCTTGCTGGCGGTTGAACACATCGGTCTCGGCCCACAGCCCGGTGTCGATCTGGTGTTGACCGACCTCCCATTGCAGCCCGGTACGCCCACCGAACCGATGGCCGCTGAGGGACGACAGCCCGTATTGCACGCCCTTGGGCGCGAACAGACCGTCCACGTTGCCCTCGGCATTGTGCAGCGCCAGGGAGGTGGCGTAGGCCTCGGGTGACACGCCAAAGCCTTTCTTGGCTTCGTAGTACAGGGTGGTGTAGTTGAGCAGGTCCGGGCGGATCTCGAACTGGCCGCCCAGGCTGTACAGGGTGTCGCGCCGCTGGTTCACCGCCTGTTTGTAGAACTGGTTGTAGCCGGTGTTGCTGTAGCGCACACCGGGCACGCTTTCGGGCAGGTCGGGCAGGCTGTCGAGGTAGGCGAAGTAACGGCCCGAACGCCCGAACGCGTCGTTGGCGCTGCCGTCGTACTGGGCGATGCTGACGTAGGGCGAGTCATAGTCGTAGAACGAGTTGTGCACCGCACGCAGCCACACTTCATCGCGATCACCGAAGCGATAGCGCACCTTGGCTTCCAGATGTTCACGGTCGATGGTGCCGGGCCCGCGCCACAGGTCGCCGTCGATTTTCGAGCGGCTGAAATACGCCGACAGGCCCTGGTACTCGCCGCTTTGCAGCTTGACGAAACTGCGCCGCAGGCTGTCGCTGCCCAAGGTATAGGACAGGCTCACACCGGGCTCCACCGTGGGGTTGCTGGTCTGGTAATCCACATACGGACCCAGTGACGCATAGCCCGATTGCGACACATCGCCGGCGCCGGTAGAGGCCGTGACCCGCTCGGTGTTTTCGTTGTCGACGTAGCGATAGATCGGGCTGCCGCCAAACTGGTCGGTACGGCCCAACGGCACGCCATCGATGGAAAAACCGATCTGCTGCAAGTTGAACGCCCGCACGAATACCGAGTTGCCGAACTCATACAAGCCCAGCGCATCGTTGACCTGCACGTTGAAGCCTGGCAGCGCTTCGAGCATTTTCAGGCCCGAGGTGCCCGCCGGCGCCGACAGCAGCGCCTGGTGCGAGATACTCAGGGTGTTGCTGATCTTGTCTTCGCCGATCGCGGCGCTGGCTTCGGTGACGCGTGCACCGACCACCTCGACTTTGCTCAGTTGCGGTTCGGTGGAGCTGGCGGTTTGCGCGGCCCACGTGGAGTCGGCCAGCAGCAGGCTGGCGAGCAGGGTTTTACGGTACTGAGCAATCATTGGTCATCCTTGGTTGAGGCGTCAGAGCCCGGCGTGGGCCTGGGCGAGGAAGTCGGGCTGGGCCCACTCATGCACGCTGAAGTCGTTCTGCAAGAAACCGCGCTGCACCAGGAAATCCTTTTTCAACGCCAGGGCGGCGAGGTTCTGCGGTCCCAGTTGCGGCACGAAATCCAGCTCGGCGATGGCCTGGCGGATAAACCCGGCATCCGGCAGGAAGGTCACGCGGGTGAACAACTCGGCGGCCGCGTCGCGGTGCTGGTTGATCCAGCGTCCGGCGCGGATCGCTGCGCGCAGGAACGCCACGACCACCTGCGGGTGCTCTTCGGCAAAGGCGCGATTGACGGTGGTGGCGTAGGGGCCGTTGTGGTTTTTCAGGGTCCAGTCGGGGTAGCGCTCCAGGTCTTCGATCACCGTGAATTCACCGCTGGCAAGCAGCGCCGGCACATGCCCGGCGGCAACATGCACCGCCTCCACACGGCCTTCAGCCAGGGCGCGGACTTCCTGGCCCGGCTTGCCGTGCAGGCCATGCAGTTGCGCCCAGAACGCCGAAGGGCGCACGCCGGGCTGCAAGGTGTGGGGATCGCCTTCATCCTCCAACTCGATCAAGCGCACTTGCGACGGCTCCAGCCCCGCCAGTTGCAAGGCATTGAACAAACCGTGTTCGGCCAGCGCCTTGAGCACATCCACTCGCGCCTTGTTGCGGCTCACCGGCACACCGATGCGTTTGCCGAACAGGTCGGCGACCTGGCGGATACGCCCGTCGGCGCGCACCAGAATCTGCCCGGCGCGCTGGGTCGCGGTGGTGGCCACCAGCAGCGTATCGGCCTGGTCGGCGCGGGCCCACAGCGCGGGCACGGCGCCGCCATCGCGGATCAATCGCGACTCGCCATGGGTGAAGTGCGGCAGCCAGCCCTGGTTGTCGGGCAACGAGCGCAGGTAGATCGCTTCGGCGCCGACGCGCTGGTATTCCTCGTCCAGCCAGCCGAGTTCCACGGCGATGTTGGACGCGACCAGCAGCGGGCAAATGCTGTAGTGGGTGGGCAGTGGTTGGCTCATGGCAGACTCCTTGGGGTGACGTTCAGGTGTTGCAGGCCTTGTTGCAGGTCGGCGATCAGGTCTTCGACGGCTTCAAGGCCCACATGCAGGCGCAGCAATACGCCGGGTTCAATCTGTGCCGAAGGGTGGCGTTGCTGCTGGCGGATCAGGCTTTCAAAACCGCCCCAACTGGCGCCCATGGCGAACAGCTGCAGGCTTTCGAGAAAGGTCTTGGTTTGCTGCTCGGCGATTGGCTTGAGCACCACGCCGAACAGCCCGGTGGAACCGAGAAAGTCGCGCTTGAACACCGTGTGTCCCGTCGCGTTTGGCAGGGCCGGATGCAGTACCTGGGCGACTTCCGGACGCTGTTGCAACCACTGCGCGACAGTGAGCGCCGAACGCTCGTGCTGGCGCAGGCGTACGCCGAGGGTGCGCAGGCCGCGCAGGCCGAGGTAGGCGTCGTCGGCACTGGCGATATAGCCCAGCTGGCGCACGGTTTCGCGCACGCCGGAGTACAGCGCTTGCGTGGTGACGATCACCCCAAGCATCGCGTCGCTATGGCCCACCAGGTACTTGGTGGCGGCATGAATCGAGATGTCCACGCCGTGCTCAAACGCCTTGAAAAACAGTGGCGTGGCCCAAGTGTTATCCAGCATCAGCAACGCGCCATGGGCGTGGGCCGCACGGGCGAGGGCGGGAATGTCCTGCACTTCGAAGGTGCTGGAGCCGGGCGCTTCGGCATACACCAGGCGCGTATTCGGGCGCAGCAACCCGGCGATGTCCGCGCCGAGCATCGGCGCGAAATAGCTGGCCTGGATGCCATAGCGCGGCAGGATCTGGTCAAACACCTGGCGTGCGTGCCAGTAGCAGTTGTCGGTGACCAGGATATGGTCGCCGGCCCGCGCCACCGCCAATACCGCACCGACAATCGCCGCCAGGCCGCTGGGCATGATCAGTCCGCGAAAGCCGCCTTCCAGCTCGGCCACGGCGTCTTCGAACGCGGCGGTGGTGGGGTTGCCGTTGCGCCCGTAGATATGCCCGCGGTACTGCGGGTCGTCGGCCTGTTGCAGGTGATTTTGCAGGGTGCTGGTATCGGGCCAGATAAAGGTCGAGCTGCGATACACCGGGGTGTTGACGGTGCCGGCATGGTTGGCCGGATCACGGCCGAGGTGGGTCAGCAAGGTGTCGTCGCGCATGGTGGCGGGTCTCGTCGAAAGGCTCATCGGCGTTCCAGCCGCCTGGCCCAGCGTGAAAGGGGGTAGATGTAGAGAAAGAACGCGATAAACACCACGCCATAGGCGGGCAGCAGCAGGTCGCTGCGCAACTGGCTGGAGAGGTGCGATTGCAGGGTGGTCATCAGCTCTTCCACGCCCAGCAGATTGGCCAGGGACGTGGACATGGTCACCGCGCAATACAGGTTCATCCACGGCGCCACCAGGCTTGGCAGGGTCTGCGGGATGATCACGTAGCGCAGCGCCTGGCCATGGCGCAGCCCCAAGGCCTGGGCGGCCTCCCACTGGCCGGGCGGCACCGCGTACACCCCGCCGCGCACAATCTCCGAGACATAGCCGATGGCAGGCAGCGCCAGGCCCAGCGCGACTTTCAGCCAGTCCGGCAACTGCCACCAGCGCCCGGCCCACTGCACTTCGTAGGGCAGCAGGTAAGCCACGTAGAACATCACCACCAGCCACGGCAGGTTGCGCAACAAACGGCTCAGATGCCCGGCACCCCGGCGCAGGTGCGGGTGGGCGCTGACTTGCAGGCTACCGAGGGCGACACCCAGGATCGTCGCCACCAGCATCGCCGTGACGCCCATGAGAATATTCAGGCCAAAGCCTTGCAGCAGCGCGGGTGCCCATTGCCATAGCAGCAACAGGGGCGAAGGTTCAGGCTGCATTCGGCAACTCCTGGCCCGGCAGGCGCAGGTGATGTTCGAGGCGGCGCAACAGCCAACTGCTGAGGCCGATCAGCACCAGCCAGACCAGCAACAGCACCTGCATCATCTCGGCGACATTGAAGTTGTCGGACCAGATCCGGTTGCTCGCATAGAGCAACTCCGGCACCGCAATCGCGTAGGCAATCGAGGTCGATTTGATGGTCTGCACCACCGTATTGCCCATCGCCGGCAGGCTGTTGCGCAGCGCCAGCGGCAGCACGATATGGCGCAGCACCGTGCGCTCCTGCATGCCCAGGGCGGCCGCCGCCTGGAGGGTGGCGCGGGGTACGGCATCAATTCCGGCGCGCAGATTCACCGCCTGGAACGCGCCGCTGTGCAAGGCGATCACGATGATCGCCCACTGCGTGCCGTTGAGCAGGCGCACACCGTCCACCAGCGGCAGCAACGCACCGAGGCCGAAGTAGAAAAAGAACAACTGCACCAACAACGGCGTGTTGCGAAACAACGCCACATACGCGCCGCTGATCCCGCGCCACAGCCCTTGGCGCGAACCCAGGCCGGCGGCGCCGGCGGCACCGATCAACAACGACAGCGCGATACTCGCCAGGGACAACAGCAACGTCAGGCCCAGGCCCAGCAGAAAGCGCTGACGGTCCATCGGGTCCCAGACGATGCTCAGCGACAGGCCGTGTTGCTCCAGCCACAGGCGCAGGCTGACCTCACTCATGGCGTGCCTGCGCATGCTGTTGCGCGACCCAGGCATTCGGCGCCAGGGCGTAACGCTGCTCCAGCTCGATAATCAGCCCATTGGCATGCCAGCCTTCGACAATGCTCGACACCGCCGCCAACAACGCGGGCTGGCCCTTGCGCAGCGCAATCCCCCACGGCGCCGGCGCCTGGCCTGGCAGCTTGACCTCGTAGTCGGCCCATTCCGGCTGACGGGCGAGGGCGTTGTACAACGCATCGTCCCCCATCGCCCCCAGGCAACGGCTGTCCGCCACCGCCTTGCGCACCTCGGCGGTGCCATTAAACGACGCAAACTGCACGCCATAGCGACTCTCGAACGGCCGCACCCACACACTCGTGGCCGGCGCACAGAGCGTCTTGCCGCGCAGACTCTCCCAATCGGGTACCGGCGTACTTTTCGGCGCAAACACCGTAGCCGCCGAGCTATAAAACCCCGGACTGGCAAAATCCACTTCCCGGCGCCGGGCCGGCGTGTCCAACAAGGACGTCACCAACACCTCGCAACGCCCCTGGTCGAGAAACAGCAAACGATTCAGCGGATTGACCTGCACCAACGACAACTTCAACCGCTGCCCGACGCGAGCCGACAACTGCTGCTGCAGATCAACAATCAAATCCATGATCAACCCACTGGGCTTGCCCTGGGCATCCAGCATCTTGAACGGAGGAAACTCATCACTGGTGCACACATTGAGCGTGCCACGGGCTTGAGCCCGTTCGAGCAACACTTCGGCATGAGCGGGAAGCGCGCACAACGCGAAAAATGCAGCCATCACCCACCCGGTCAGCCCCCAGGCCCCCGTGCTCTGCTTTTGCGCCGGCTTTTGCTCCAGCTTTTGCTCCAGCTTTTGATCTGGCTTTTGATCTAGCTTTTGATCTAGCTTTTGATCTAGCTTTTGATCTGGCTTTTGATCCTGAGCGCCCCGTCGACCACGCTGGCCGAACGCAGGCTTGAATCCGTGGGTAACCCGGCAGGACGCCGGGTTAGCCGCACTGGGCCATGGATGGCCCATTGCGGCGGCCCACGGATTCAAGCCTGCGTTCGGGCATGCCGAGCCTAGGCGAGGCACCGAGTGGTGGGGCGAGAGCCTTTTGCTTACTTTTGGGCTCTTCCAAAAGTGAGCCGCTGTAAGAGCGGAACCATAAGCCGCCGTTACCCCAACAATGGATATGTACACCGATGGACCGCTATAGGAAGCAAGCTCACTCCCACATTTGAACCACCGTGTGTCAGTGAACAAATCACTCATGTCGCACTCCACCCCAACCGCGACCGCTGCGCCGCCCCGCTGGGAAACGGCTGCGGGCTACCCAGCTGCTGCGCCAGAAACGTCAGATAAGCCGCCTCCTCAAGGTTCACCAACAACCGGGTAGCCGCGAGCACATCGCGCTCCGACCAGGCAAAAGGCCCATGATTAGCCAACAACGCCGCAGGAGCCCGCGGATGCTCCCGCAACGCCGCCACCACCGGCTCCGGCGCATACCGCGGCCCCCACGCCGTCAGCGGCACCTCCTGATCCTCATCCAGAATCCCCAGCAACTGGGTGGCATGCGCCCGCAACGGCCGCCCCGCAATCGCAAACGCCGTCAGATACGGCGAGTGCGTATGAATCACCGCATTCACCTGCGGCCGCTCGCGGTAGATCGCCACATGCAGCGCCGCCACCTCCTTGAGGTTGTCGGTAAGGCTGCCCTGGCTGTGCTGCAAATCGAAATCCACAATCGCCGCCACACCGCTGTCGGCCCCGCTCAACGAGGCAATCACCAGCCGCTCCTCGCCGGGCAGGCGCAGGCTGATATTCCCCGCCTCATTGGCCGACAGCACCTGATGCTTGATCAGCAGCTGCTTGGCCAACGCAAAGTCATGCTCGAAGGCTTGGGTAAAACGCACAGGATCAAAGCTCATGGAAACTCCTTGTTGGGGTCAGAAGCGGTAGTCGGCTTTCACGTAGTAGAAGGCGCCTTCGGCACCGGCCGGGGAGATGCTCTGGTAGGCCACGCGCCCACCGACAAAGCGGTTGGCCACGTCGATCTTGTCCGGGTAACTGTCGAAAATATTGTTGCCGCCCAGGGTCAGCGTGAGGGCCTGGCTGATGTCGTAGGACACGCTGGCGTTGCTCACCCACTGCGCGGAAAAGGTCTGGTCGCGGGCTTCGCCGAGGTTGGAGTCGAGGGTGTAGGTGCCGTAGCGGATCGTGTTGAAACTCGCCTGCCATGCGCCTTTACGCCAGTCGGCGCCAAGGATCAGCTTGGTATTGGGCGAGGCGCTTTCTACGTAGCTGAGGGCTTCGCGATTGATCAGGGTGATGCCGGTGCCGGCCAGGGGGCCGGGGTTGTCCTTGATGTCGGTGACCTGGGTCTTGCTGTAGTTGAACGCGCCGTTGAGGGTCAGTTGGCTGGCGTCGGCCAGGTCCAGGCGGTAGTGAGCGGCCACATCGACGCCGCTGGTCTTGGTGTCCAGTGCATTGGTGAAAAAACTCACGCCGGAGTAGTTGCCATAGCCCTGGCTGGTGAGGATCTGGCTGACCTGGGTGCCGCTGAGGGTTTCCGACAGGGCGATGCGGTCCTGGATGCGGATGTGATAGGCGTCGACGCTGACACTGGCGCGCTCCAGCGGCTGCCACACCACGCCGAGGGACAGGCTGGTGGATTTTTCCGGCTTCAGGTCACTGGCGCCCAATGCCCGTGCCACCGGGGTGTTCACGCTGACGGTGCCGACCTGATAAGCCGTGGGGTCGCCGGCCTTGAATTCGGTCTGGGTGGCCGAGGTGCCGATCTGGCCCAGCGTCGGCGCACGGTAACCGCTGCTCACCGTCGAGCGCAGGCCCCACTGTGGCGTGAGGTCGTAGCGCACGGAAAACTTGCCAGTGGTGGTGGTGCCAAAGTCATCGTAATGCTCGCTGCGCCCGGCCAGCCCCAGTTGCAGTTTGTCGGTGACCTGTTGCTCCAGGCCCAGGTAGCCGCCGAACACATGGCGCGCATAACGGCCTTCGTCGCTGTCCTGGGTGCCGGGAAAACCCTGGGCGCCGCCGGCACGGGCGGGCAGGGCCGTGCCGTGGACCCAGGAAGCAAGGTCGCCGGCGACGACTTCATAGGCTTCGTTGCGCCACGCCAGGCCGCTGGAAAACACCAGCGGGCCCGCGCCCCAGCCCACCTTGAATTCCTTCACATGGTCCAGCCCGAGGTTGGTTTGCTCGTTGATCAGCGCACCGGCGTTGAAACTCGTCGGGCTGGCAGGCCCGAGGCTGGCGTTCAGCGAATCACTGAGGTGGTAGTCGATGCGATTGCGGCCGTAATTGGCGCTGAGGTCAAAGCTGCCGAGGCTGTCATCACGGATCTTGACCCCGCCGGTGAGCGACGCATCCCGCGAGCGCACGTCAAGCAGTGGCAGGAAGCCATTGGGGTACACGGCCACCAGGTTGTTGGCGTCGATGGGGCGTCGAAACGTCGCCTGGGATTCGCCGGTACGGTCCTGGTAAGTGGCGAAGCCGTACAGGTCGACCGCGTCGTTGAGCGACAGGCCGGTGTTGAGCGCCAGGTTCCAATCCTCAAGCCCTGGCGAACCGTAGCGCCAATGACGGTCGGCATCCGCTTCGCGGGCATCGCCGGTGGGGTAGAACTGCCGGCCATCGGTGCCGCCGGTGGAGGTGCGTTCGCTGCGCAGGCCTTCGCCGCTGAGGGTGAGGAAGCCGTCGCCGGGCAAGGTGAAGCCGGTCCAGCCACCGACTGAACGGCGAAATCCATCGCCCTTGGTGTATTGGCCGAAGGTGCTTTGCACCGCACCGCCGTGATCCTGCTCCTTGAGCACGATATTGATCACCCCGGCAATCGCGTCGGAGCCGTATTGGGCCGAGGCGCCATCGCGCAGCACTTCGATATGGTCGACGGCGCTGACCGGAATCGTCGACAAATCCACGGCCTGGGAACCCCGGCCCAAGGTCGCCTTGGTATTCACGAAAGCCGAGGCGTGGCGGCGCTTGCCATTGACCAGCACCAGCACTTGGTCCGACGCCAGACCGCGCAGCGACACCGGCCGCTGCGACGACACACCGTCGGTGCCGTTGACTTGCGGATAGTTCACCGACGGCACCAGGGTTTCCAGGGCCTTGGCCAGGTTGTCGGTGCCGGCGCGCTCCAGTTGTTCGTTGCTGATCACATCGACCGGGGCCGCACTTTGCAGGGCGGTGACATCGCTGCGGCGGGTGCCGATGACTTCCACCGATTTCAGGCGTGGCGCGGCAGGTTCGCTGCTGATCGCCGCAGCAGGCGTGGTGGTGTCAGCCCGTCGATGGATCAACACGGCGCCGCTGGCGGTCTGGCTGAAGCCCAGTTGCGAACCACTCAAGGCGATCCCCAGCGCCTGTTCCTGGCTCAAGCGCCCCTGGATCGAACGACTGGCGCGGCCTTCCACCAGCGGTGGGTCAAAGGCGATGGGGTGGCCGCTTTGCTGGGAAATGCTCAGCAGCACTTCATCCAGGGGCCCCGCGGGAATATTGAACTCTATGACCTGGTGTACGGTGGCCGCGTCGTTTTGCGCCAGCACCAGGCTCGGCAGCGCCAGGCCGCCCAAGGCCAAAGCGCACGCCAGGGGCGCCAGGGTGAATCCTGTTTTCAACATGCCAATCTGCTCCGGGTCGTGATGTTCTTTACGACCTTGAGCAACTTCGCGGGCAGATTTTCACTACTAAGTTAGAACGCTTAGTTCGGTCTCTAGACGATTTAGTTGCGCGTATAAGCTTCGATCAAACTGATCTAAGTGCGCAGTGAAAATATAAGGGAGTATCTGCACAAGGGTACTGACAGCCAGATCGGGTTGTCCGCGCAAAGCTCGCAAGTCATGGACTTGTCCAGCGGTCTGCACGCTTACGGAAAAGCTCATCAGGAGACAGATGCCCATGTCTGAATTGTCCGTTATAAATCCAGCCAGCCCAGTGCCGGCAATTCATTGCGAAAACACTGTGCCGCGTAGCATGGTGCACCGTGCCGCCGTCAGCGAAGTCTTCCTGACGGGTGCGGAGTTGGTAAAGGAGGGACACTTTCGTTGCAGCGCTCAACTACCGCGCACCCACAGTTACTTCAGTGAACACACGCACCGCGCCGCGCACTACGACATGCTGTTATTGCTGGAAGTGTTCCGCCAGGCGTCGATCTATATCTCCCATGCGTTCCTGGATGTCAGTGCCCAGGACAAGTTTATTTACCTGGACAGCGTCACTCGCGTGACCGAACGCAGTTTGCTGGTGGTGGGCGATCGCCCGGCCTCGGCGCAGATTGATGTGTTTGTGGTGGACGAGTACCTGCGCCATGGCGAGCGCAGTGGCGTGACCCTGAACATGTCCCTGAGCATCAACGGCGAAGTTGCCGCACGGCACGAGCGCATGAGCATCCGTTGGATGAGCGGCGCCGCCTGGAACAAGATGCGCGCCCGTGGCCTGGCAGCGATTCCCGCCGACGCCGACCCGCTGGCGCAACTGCCGCCACCGCTGAGCCCGTCGGCAGTGGGGCGCCATTGGCTGAACAACGTAGTGCTCGGCAAGGACGTGGAGCAGGGCGCCGACAGCCTGGTGGCGCCGCTGATTGTGGACCTGAACAACCCGGCGATCTTCGACCATCCCCTCGACCATATTCCTGGCATGTTGCTGCTCGAAGGCTTCCGGCAAGCGGCCTTGGTGGTGGCGGATCGGCAGTTGCAGGCCGCGCCTGACCAGTGGCTGTTATCCAGTTGCCACGTGGTGTTCACCCGTTTCGGCGAATTTGGTTTGCCGACACGGGTGCGTGCCGATCTCAACGCCCTGGCCACTGATGAACAGGGGCGCATCACCCTGGCCCTGGACGTAGAGCAGGGCGGCGTGGTGATTGCCACCTCCGAGCTTGAATTGCTGCCCGTGGTGGCGAGCCAGCCTTTGGCCCTGGTAGCCGGGGGTGTGCGATGAGCGACTTGAAGTTCATCTGGTTCGATTTCGGCGGCGTGCTGTCGCCGCCGATCCCTGCGTTGTTCGAGCAATATCAGGTCAAGACCGGCCTGGCTCCGCGTGTGCTGCAACAGGCCATGAGTGATGTGGCCGACGAGTTGGGCGTGCCGATGCTGGCGCCGGTGGAGAGCGCCTTGCTCACCGAAAAGGACTGGGGCCAGCGCCTGGAACTGGCATTGCGCCGCCGCGATCCGCAGATCGATTTGTCCCGTGCGCGCCTGCAAACCTTCGGCGAGCATTGGTTCGCCGGCGTGCCGGCCAACGCGCCATTGGTGGCCGCCGTGCGTGCGCTGAAACGGGCCGGGTTCCGCGTGGGCATCCTGACCAACAACGTGGTGGAGTGGGAGCAGCATTGGCGGGCGATGGTGGGCTTGGACGAGGTGGTCGACCTGATCGTCGATTCCAGCCAGGAAGGCACGCGCAAGCCGGAAGCGGCGTTCTTCAAGGTGGCCACCGCACGTTCAGGCGTCGCTGCGGCTAACAGTTTGTTGATCGATGACGTGGCCGAAAACATCGACGCCGCCGCCGCGCTGGGATGGCAGGTGCTGCACTTTATCGACAACCATCAGGCCCTCGCCCAGTTGCAGCGCCTGACCGGTGTGAGCCTGTTGCAACCTGTTGGGGAGCCTGCCTGATGAATATCGCCGTGGTTGCCACCCCGCACGTCACCGTGGCGCGCATCCCCAACCTGGATGCGCCGCCGGCCTATCAACCCGCCAGCCCGGCCAATGGCTTGCCCAGGATCCTGCTGCCCAGCGGCCACCTGGCCTATCACCTGACCCGTTATGAACACGTGCAGGCGTTGCTGCTGGACAACCGCGCCATTCGTGCGCCGTGCAACGAAGAGGACGGGGCGAGTTTCCTGCCCACCATCACCCCGCCGGAGTTGCTGCTCAACAACGACATCCCCGATCACGGCCGCCTGCGCAAAGTGGTCGCCCGGGACTTCAGCCCCAGCGGTGTGGCGCTGCTGACGGAAAAAGTGCAGCAGGCGACCCATGAACGCCTCGATGTGTTGCAGCGCCAGGCTCCCGGTGCGGACCTGTTCGCCCAAGTGCTCGACCATATCCCCGCAACGGTGGATTGCCAGTTGCTCGGCATTCCCCTGAGTGACCGCGAGTACTACCGGCCGCTGAGCCACACGGTGCAGGTTGCATCAGACGCGGATGTGCCGGAGCTGTTGAACCAGTTCTGGGGCGTCTACAACTACCTGACCGACCTGGTGACGGGCGCGCGTCCCACCTATCCCGATGGGCTGATCCAGCGTTTTGTCGCCACACGCAACGACAGCGAGCCGCCACTCAACGACAAGGAATTGGTGGGCATCCTGCTCGGCGTACTGATCGGCGGCGACCAGAACATTCTCACGGTGCTCACCAAGGCGGTGTACACCCTGTTGGCCGCGCCCGAGCTGTGGCAGCAACTGGTGGATGACCCGGCGCTGATCCCGAATGCCGTCGAAGAACTGCTGCGGGTGATTCCCCTGGGCACTATCTCGACCTTCCCGCGCCAGGCCAGTGTCGACCTGGAAGGCCCTTGGGGGCTGATCCCCGAGGGCAGCATCATCTACGCCGATGCGTTTGCCGCCAACCGCGATCCTGCGGTGTTCCCGGACCCCTTGGCGATTCGCCTGGACCGCAACGACGCACGGCATTTGCAGTTCGGCTACGGCATGCACAACTGCATGGGCGCGGCCCTGGCGCGCCTGGAAATCACCAAGGTGCTGCAGATTCTGCTGCAGCGCTTCCCCAACTTGCGCCTGGCGGTGCCGGCGGACCAGGTGCCCTGGGTCGACGGCATCATCCTGCGCCGACCGGTGCGTCTGCCGGTACACGGTTTCACTTCAACCTGACCCTGGAAGGACCCATGAAAAACTCGTTTGCCGACACGGCTCTACTCACGATCATTCTGCTGGCGATCTTCGTCGTGCCCAGCTCCATCTCCGGCACGGCCCTCGCGCTGCCGGCCATCGGCGCCGATATCCAGGCGCCGTTGACCAGCCTGCAATGGGTGGTCAACGCCTTCAACCTGGCATTTGCCTGCTTCACCCTGGCCTGGGGTGCGCTGGCCGATCGGCTCGGGCGCAAGCGTTGCTTTGTCGCCGGTGCATCGCTGTATGTAGTGGCCTCGGTGCTGTCCGCCGTGGCTGACAGCGCGTGGTTGCTGGATGCGGCGCGGGGGCTGGCGGGGATTGGTGCGGCGGCGATTTTCTCGTGCGGCATTGCCATCCTGTCCACCCACTTCAGCGGCCCGGCGCGGCTGCGTGCATTTGCCTTGTTCGGCACCGTGGCGGGGCTGGGGGTGAGCCTGGGTCCGACCTTGTCCGGCTTGCTGCTGGACAGTGTCGGCTGGCGTGCGATTTTCTGGGCGCACGCGGTCACCTTGGTGATTGTGCTGTTGGGCAGCCCGTTGATCACACGGGACGGCGAATTGGCGGAACGTACTGCACGCTTTGATGTGCCGGGTGCCACGCTGTTTGTGCTGGCCTTGTTGGCGCTGATGGTTGCCATCGTGCAGGGTTCGCAGTGGGGCTGGAGCAGCCCGGGTGTGCTGGGCCTGGTTGCGGTCGCGGCGGTGTTGCTGGCGGTCTTTACCTGGCAGGAACGCCGCCATCGCCAGCCGATGCTGGACCTGTCGCTGCTGGCGAGCGGGCCGTTTGTGGGCCTGGCGTTGGTCACCGTGGCGGCGTCGTTCGGCTTTGTGACCCTGCTGACGTACCTGCCGAGCTACCTGTTCGGCGTGCTGCAATTGAGCGCAACCCACGCCGGGCTGGCGATGTTGCTGCTGACGGTGCCGATGTTGTTCTGCCCGATTCTGGCCGGCAAGTGGGCGGCGCGTGGCGTGTCGGCGATCGGCATTCTCAAGGTCAGCCTGATTGCGTTGCTGGTGGGCGTGGTGTCGTTGGCACTGGTCAGCCAGGTCGGCGTGGCGTTGTGGCAATTGGCATTGCCGTTGTTGCTGGTGGGCATCGGCATGGGCTTGTCGGCCGGGCTGGTGGATGGCCTGGCGCTGAAGACCGTACCCGAGCAGAAAGCCGGGATGGCCGCCGGGTTGCTCAACACCTTCCGTCTTGGCAGCGAAGCGATTGCGGTGGCGTTGTATGGTTCGTTGCTGGCGACCTTGCTGGACACTCAATTGCGCGCCACCTTGAGCCGTCTGGCACCCGACCCATCGACCCTGCAACGCTGGATCGACGATGTGGCCGCCGGCAACCTCACCGGTTCGCTGCAAGCCCTGGGTGCAGAACAGGCCGGCACGGTGCACAGCCTGTTTATCGGTGGCTATGACAGCGCGTTCCACGGCGTGCTCTGGGCATTGGCCGCGATCCTGCTGGTGCTGACCGTAGTGGTCGCCTGGCTGGTGCGACCGCTGCGTGAACAGGAGCGGACACAGGCGCAATTGGCGGCTCACTGAGCCATCCGCCACACCGCCTGCGGAGCACGCGGGCGGTGCTTTTGCGTGCCCGGAGATGCGCCGATTGTTATGCAGAAAACGCAGTTTGTTGGATGTTTTTATTCTTTTATCTGGTGATGCCCGCTGGGGCAAACTGGATTCACCTGCCCGGATGCAGGTCTACCTCAAACCGACAGGCCCACCACCACTTGTCCGCTGGCGTGTGCAGTCCATGAAGACTATGGACCTATGGACCCGAATGCCTTGCTCAAGAGCCGCCTCATCGGCCAGATTTTCCAGCAGCACTACAGCTGGTTGTGCGCGCGCTTGTCGTACCGCACCGGTTGCAGTCACAGCGCCGAGGACATCGCTGCCGAGACCTTTCTCAAGGTGTGGATGCTCCCCGATCCCAGCGCCATCCGCGAACCGCGTGCACTGCTGACCACTATCGCCCAGCGCCTGATGTACGAGGGCTGGCGCCGCCGCGACCTGGAAAAGGCCTACTTGCAAATCCTCGCCGACGTGCCCGAACACGTGCATCCGTCGCCCCAGGAACAGTTGATCCTGATCGAAAGCCTGCTGGCCATCGACCGGCTGCTCGATGGCCTGTCAGGGCAAGCCAAGGCGGTGTTTGTGCACAGCCAGTTGGACGGCATGACCTACGTGCAGATCAGTGAACGGCTGGGCCTGTCGCTGGGGCGCATCCACCAATTGATGACCCAGGCCCTGCGTGCCTGTTACCTGGGGTTGAACGAGTGAGCAAACGAGCGTTGAACGACCCGGTGGCGGAGGAGGCCATCGGGTGGCTGGTGCAGATCCAGTCCGGAGACTTCAGCGCCGAACAGCAAGCGGCGCTGGAGGCATGGCGCGGCACGTCGGCCCATCATCGGCAGGTCTACGCGCAGTTGATCGCAGGGCTGGATCAACTCAAGGCGTCGCCGTGGCGCGGGCGCTCCAGCGCGCAACTGCTGCGCAGCCTGGAACAACCCAACAGCCGCCGTGCGTTCCTGCGTACCAGCCTGTGTGCGCTGGGGCTGGCGGCGGGTGTGGGGTGGGTGACGCGCTTTGAAGAGAGCGGGCAGTCATACGCCACTGGCACCGGTGAACGGCGCAGCTGGCAGTTGCCGGACGGCGCGACGCTCCAACTCAATGCCCGCAGCCAGGTGGTCGCGACGCTTGCAGACGGACAACCCGGCCTGGACCTGCGTGCGGGCGAGATGCTGGTCAACACATCACGGCCATTGCAGGTCAGCACCCGTGCCGGGCGTATCACGGGGGCGAATGGTCGCTTGATGCTGGGCGAGCAGGGCGCCGCCATGCGCTTGGTCACCCTCGACAGTGAGGTGGTGTTGCATCTCGACGGCGGCCCGCAGCAGCGTGTGGCGATGCATCAGAGCACGGTGTTTGATCATCAGCGGATTCTTACCCAGGTGCCGATGGCCAGTAGTGAAACCGCGTGGCTGGAGGGTTGGCTGGTGGTGCGTAACCAGACGTTGGCGAGTGTGGTGGATGCGATCCGGCCTTATCGCAATGGCATTGTTCGACTGGACTCGGCGGTGGCGGGGTTGCGGGTCACGGGGCGTTTTCCGCTGGATGATGCGCGGCAGACGCTGGAGACGTTGGAACAGAGTTTGCCGATCAGGGTGAGGCAGTGGGGTGGAGTGGTGGTGTTGATTGGGGGGAGGGTCTAGGGGTGGGAGCCGGTGTACATATCCGTTGCTGTGGTAACGGCGGCTATTGGTTCCGCCCTTACGGCGGGTCACTTTGGAAAAGAGCCCCAAAGTAACCAAAGGGCTCTTGCCCCAACACTCGGCACCTCGCTTAGGCTCGGTGTGCCCTCACTCCGGCTTGAATCCGTGGGCCGCCGCGATGGGCCGTCCATGGCCCAGCGCGGCTAACCCGGCGTCCTGCCGGGTTGCCCACGGATTCAAGCCTGCGTTCGGCCAGCGTGTTTGACGGGGCGCCATGGATCAAGATCAAAAGCAGATCAAAAGCAGATCAAAATCAGATCAAAAGCCACAGCGTGCTACAGACCCAGTTCAGACAACCCCGGATGTTCATCCGGGCGTCGGCCCTGCGGCCAGTGGAACAGGCGTTCGCTTTCCAGGATCGGCTTGTCGTTGATGCAGGCAAATCGGTGGGTCATCAGGCCGTTTTGGTCGAATTCCCAATTTTCATTGCCATAGGAGCGGAACCAGTTGCCGGAGTCGTCATGCCATTCGTAGGCATACCGTACGGCGATGCGGCTGTCGGTGAAGGCCCACAGTTCCTTGATCAGGCGGTAGTCCAGTTCCTTGGCCCATTTGCGGGTGAGAAAGTCCTTGGCCTGTTCACGGTTATGGACGAATTCGGCGCGATTACGCCACTGGGTGTCCAGGGTGTAGGCCAGGGACACCCGTTGTGGGTCGCGGGAGTTCCAGCCGTCTTCGGCCAGGCGGACTTTTTCGATGGCCGATTCGCGGGTGAATGGCGGCAGCGGCGGGCGTGTTTCTGGGGTGGATGACATTTCAGCGCTCCTGTTTCAGACAAAGTTGCTCGGCCGGTGCATTCAAAGCCCCAATAACGTTCGCGCCATGCATTGCGCATTATCAGCAGCGGTTGAATCGCCCATGACCAGGGCAACGGTAATGGCGCCATCGATCAGGATCAGCAGCTGCGCGGCCTGCCGTTCGGGGTCGGGGGTGCCGTGGGCTTGGCACAGTTCAAGTGCGTACTCGAACAGTTTGTGTTTATGCGCTTTGGCCAGCAGGCGCACGGGGTTGTGCGGGTCGCCGGTTTCGCCGCTGGTGTTGATGAATGCGCAGCCGCGAAAATCCGCCGAGCCAAACCAGGTTCTGAGTGCGTCGAACAGCGCGAGCAGGCGCTCGCCGCTGCCTTCGACGCGTTCCACTTCGCCCCGCAACCAGTGCATCCAGCGCTCATCGCGGCGTTGCAGGGCAGCGATGACCAACTCGTCTTTATTGGCGAAGTAGCGGTAAATACTCTTGCGCGAGACACCGGCGGTTTTCACCAGCAAGTCCATGCCGGTTCCGGCGATGCCGTGGCGATAGATCAGTTTCTCGGTGACGTCGAGGATAATGTCGCGGGTTTCATGGCCAGTCATATCGTTCATGCGACATACAGTAGAACGATCGTTCTTCATGGTCAACGAGCTTTTTCCATGCCAGGCAACGAGACCTGAGCAACCCCATGGTGTAAGCTCGGGGCCTCTTCGGATTCGACCCATTGCGAGCCCTATGCCGTCGTTCTTCAAACGCTCCCTGTTGCCCAAGCTGCGTGGTTTCCCCCTCACTCCCGACGCGCTCGACGTGCTGTCCGGTGCCGATGCGTATCGCCGCTGCCTGCTGGAAAAAATCCCCCAGGCCACCCGGCGTATCTACATCGTGGCGCTGTACTTACAGCAGGACGAGGCCGGGCAGGAGATCTACGACGCCCTGCACGCCGCCAAGGCTGCACGGCCGGAATTGGACATCGTGGTGGTGGTCGACTGGCTGCGTGCCCAACGCGGGTTGATCGGCGCGGGCAAACAGCCGGGCAACAGCGCCTGGTACCAGGCCATGACACAGGGCCATGCCAGTGAAGTGCCGGTGTACGGCGTACCGGTGCAAACCCGCGAGCTGTTTGGCGTGCTGCACCTCAAGGGTTTTGTGATCGATGACAGCGTGCTGTACAGCGGCGCCAGCCTGAACAATGTGTACCTGCACAAGTTCGACAAATACCGGTTTGACCGTTACCACCTGATTCACAGCAAACCCCTGGCCGATTCGATGCAGCACTTGGTGGAGCACGGCCTGATCGCCTCCAAGGCGGTACACCGCCTCGACCTGCCGAACCCGCCCACCACCCGCAGCCTGCGCAACGATATTGGCGACCTGCGCAGCCGCCTCAAGCACGCGGCGTACGACACCACGGCCGGGCAGTTGCCCAATGGCCACCTGTCTGTCAGCCCGTTGCTCGGCGTGGGCAAGAACAACCCCTTGAGCCGGGTGATCCTGGAGCTGATCGCCAGCGCCCAAAAGCAACTGACCATCTGCACGCCGTACTTCAACCTGCCACTGCCGGTCACGCGCGAGATCAACCGTGCCCTGGCGCGGGGTGTGAAGATCGACATCATTGTGGGCGACAAGACCGCCAACGACTTCTATATCCCGCCCAGCGAGCCGTTCAAGGTCATCGCGGCCCTGCCTTATCTCTACGAAATCAGCCTGCGCCGCTTTGCCAAGCGCCATCAGCCGATGATCGACAGTGGGCAGTTGAACCTGCACTTGTGGCGCGACGGCGACAACACCTACCACCTCAAGGGCATGTGGGTCGACGAACGCTATACCTTGCTCACCGGCAACAACCTCAACCCTCGTGCGTTCCGCCTTGACCTGGAAAACGCCTTGCTGATCGACGACCCTCAACGCCAGTGGCTGGAACCGCGGCGTATCGAGCTTGAGCAGATTTTCCGGCACACCACGCGGATCGAGCGTTACCAGCAATTGCAAACCCTGGTGGACTACCCCGAAGCAGTCGGCAAGTTCCTGCGTCGGGTAAGCCGCGTGCGGATCGAGCGACTGCTTTACCGGATCCTGTAATCCGTCGCAACGCAACGCGTGAAGGGGTCGGACTCGGCTTACATTCAGCGCGCTTCAACAGTCCTTAGATAGCCTCTCCAGACAACGCGCAGAGAGGCTTGAACATGTTGACGCCACTATCGAACACCGGCTCGCCCGTTCCACAGGCTCCCATCGTCGCCGAACACAGCACCAGCCCAGCGATTCAGGCGCCGCACCAACGGGCCGGCCTTGAACATACGCCGCGCCCGACGGCTGAGTGGGTGGAACGCGAAACGCTGGCCCAGTGCCTTGAAGCTGGGCTTGGAGACCTTCCCGACGGTGCAATCACCGACTGGTCTTCAGAGGTCTGTGATCTCCCCCCCACATCGGCGCTGCCCGCGCTCAGCCAAGCCGCGATGGCGCGTCTGCAGGCATTTGTGTCTCGCCCGGAAATGCTCAGCCTGTTGCAACGTGAACGATTCGACTGGGACGGCAAGCCCTTCCGTGTGTCTGAAGGCCGCCTTGAACGCTTGAGCCCGGTGGGCGGTTGGGTGGACCTGACCCATTACGTCAACGCAGTGGACACGTTGCGCGATGAACTGCCGGTGTTGGCCACGCTGACCGAACCCCTGGGCAATGCCGTCTACTCGACGCCACGCTTTGACGCACGCCAGCTCCTCGACTTCAAGGGCCTGGGGTCGCCGCGCACCGTGGCCGAGACCCACAATGTCATCCGCTGGTTACGGCTGTCGCTGCCCCCGGCGCCCCCGGTGGGCGACTACACCGGGCCGTTCTCCGCCGACACGTTGAGCGCGGCCGACAAGGCCACACTTAACAAGGTCGAGCGGATCAACCTGAGCGACGTCAGCTCCGGCCATATCGCAGGCTACTCGATCTATCAGCCGGCAAACATGGGCCGCACGTTCAGCGAGGTGCGTGGCGATATCGAGCGCCACCTGCAGCAACATAACAAGCTGACCCCCGCCCTGGCAGCGCTGGTGACTCCGGTATACCTGGCGCAAGCGGCGCCGGAGATGCTGGTCATGGGCGTACCGGACACCGTGCGCATCGGCACTCCGGCCTGGATGGAATTACGCCTGGGCTGCACGCTGGCCGATCGTGCCGCACCGGGCACGTCACGGATGATGAGTGAACACCAGGTGCGTGGGCTGACCCTCCTGGCGCCGACCACCGAGGCGCAAGCCCAGTTGATGCAACTCAATGCGCTGAAAATCCTCGCCGACTGGGGCGTGTTGAACGGCGCCGTCAGGCTGCGCATTGACGGCGAGTATTCTCAACACGACATCCAGGAGGCTTCGCGGGCATTGTTCAAGCAGCAGGAAGAGACGGCCGAGGCCTTCGCCAGCGCCAGCGCGGAACTGCCGACCCGCAAGGCGCTGGCCATCCGGCAGTTGCTGCGGGTATTCCCGGACAGCACGGCGGCTGAGCTTGAGGGCATGCGCCTGGAACTGGCCAGCGCCGCCGATCGCCGCAACGCGCCGGTCACGGAGCCGCGCCGCCGTTCGCTGGTGGAAACCTACATGACCGGCGACCTCACACCGGGAAAGTGGGTGCTCAGCGAGCACCTGCTGGCACCGCCGACGTCTGCGCAAACGCCCTATCAGCCGGACCGTGCGCCCCAGGTTGCGCAGGGCGCCCTGGAAATGCTGGACCGACGCATTCGGCATCTGCCCGAGCTGGACGCGCTGCTGAAAACCGCTGTCGACCATCACCTCGAACAGCTCCAGGGCGCCTATGCAACGAAGCTCAAGTTGATGTTTGCCCAGTTGCCGCTGGCCGAGCGCACCATGATCGAGTTAGGCAAGGTCGAACTGTTCACTCTGCGCGGCGAGACCGGCGTCATCCAGGTCGAGGAGACCCAGGCCCGCAAAGACGCGCAGCGTGGTCGCCACGCAACCTTGATGCGCGTGGAGCGTGACCAAACGGTGGCTTATTACGAGGTTTTTGCCAGCGGCGAGCTGATCAAACGTACGGACCTGCCTGATGCCATCGAGCTTGACGGCGTGATTCGCAAGCAGCGACTTTTCACGCCCTACGGTGCGGTGCACGTGCCGATAATTCGTGGCACCCAGATGCCCTTCGATCTAACGGCCTACACCACCGGCGCAGCGCCACGGCCGGAGGCAATGGCGTCGTCGGTTATCGTCGAAGCGCTGGGGGCGGCCATTGCGCCACGTGAGTTACCGGCCAACCACACGCTCCAAAGCTTTGTCCCTGACACCTATGGCTCACGCAAGACCGCGGACATTGCCAACCGGATCGCAAGCGACAATTTCCCTGAGCCCGCAGAGGCCCTGATGCAGCGCGCACGCGAGCCGTTGCCACTGGAAAAACGTCGTGAAACCCGAGCCCTCGAGCATGAATTCCTGTTGGGGTTCGTGCCGTTTCTGGGGGCGTATCAGGCGTTCAAGCGAGGCGATATCGCCCAAGGCCTGGGCAATTTGACGGTGGATATGATCGGGGTGGCCATCGGCGCCGGTGGGCAGGCGCGTGCGCTGCTGCGGTCGGCCAAGGCCTTGCTGCCCAATTCGGTGCAGCGCCTTGCCACGGGCTTCAGGCCTTCGGCCGCTGCGTTGGCTCCGACCAAGCCGCTGGCGACATTCGGCGAGCGTGCGTTTGACTTTGTCACGCAGTCCGGTTTGTTTGCCAGTGCGGCGTTGAACCCGTTGGATGGCTACCCGCAATTGATCCAGGCCGCGACAAAGGGGCTGGTAAAACTGCCGATATTGCTGGCTGCAGGCGGGGTGAAATGGGGCAAGTCGGCGCCGCATCTGATCACGGCCGAGGAAAAATTGCGTGGGTACATGATGATTGCAGCGGGGCAGGCGAGCAGCACCGAAGGGCCTGACTCAACGTCCCGCGCCGGAACGCGGGACGTTGAGTCAGGCGTTGATCAGTTCAACCCCAATTTACCGCGCAGGGTCGACAGATCTTCAGCCAGGGTGTTGACCGGGCCAACCAACGCCTTGCGGTCGTTTTCCTTGACCTTGTCGTAGGTCTCGAAGCCGCCGTCCTTGGTCTTGTACTTGGCCAGGATCTTGTCCACGGCAGCGAAGTTCTTGTCGACCTTGGCCAGGAAGGCCTTGTCTTGTTTCTCGATCTGGCCACGGAACAGGTCGACGATTTTCTTCGCGCCGTCGATGTTGCCCTGGAAGTCATACAGGTCGGTGTGGCTGTAGCGGTCTTCCTCGCCGGAGATCTTGGTCGCGGCGACCTCTTCGAGCAGGGCTGCGGCGCCGCCCACGACTTTTTCCGGCGGGAAGGTCAGGCCGTCGACGCGGGTCTTGAGGTCGTTGACGTCGGTGTTGAGCTTGGCGGTCAGCGTTTCCAGGCCCTTGGTCGAGTTCTGCGAGAACAGTGCGTATTCGATGCGGTGGAAGCCGGTGAAATCTTCGGCGGTCACGCCTTTTTCATGGTCGTCCACACGGGAGTCGATGGACGCATCCAGGTCGCTGAACAGCTCGGCAATCGGCTCGATGGACTCATAGTGCACACGGGTCGGCGCGTACAGTTTCTTGGCGGTGGCCAGGTCGCCTTTGTTGATGGCATCGGTGAACGCCTGGGTCTGGGTCACCAGCTCGCCGATTTCCTCGGTGACGTAGATTTTGTAGTCCGACACCGGCCCTACCAGGTCCAGCGGCGCCGTGGTGGCGGCGAAGGCGGCCAGGGGCGAGAGGGTCATTAACAACGACAACGCGAGAGTCGACTTCTTCATGGGACGGTTTCCGCTGTGGGGGTTTGGTTTCAGGTGTTGGCAGTGGTTTGGGGATGCGTGGCGGCGAGCAGCGTGCGGCCAATGAAGTCCTTGGGGCCGGTGACTCCCGGCAAGGTGAAGAAGTACCCGCCGCCGACTGGCTTGAGGTATTCCTCCAGGGGTTCGCCGTTGAGCCGGGTCTGCACGCTGATAAAGCCTTTCTCCAGGTCAGCCTGGTAGCAGATGAACAACAGCCCCATGTCCAGCTGACCGTTTTTATTGACGCCGTTGGAGTAGTTGAACGGCCGGCGCAGGATCAAGTTGGCCTGAGTCTGCGGGGTGCGTGGGTTGGCCAGGCGGATGTGCGCATCGAGCTTGGTCAACTTGCCTTCCGGGTCCTTGCTGTAGTCGGGCACCTGGCTTTCCTGGCGGCCATCCATGGGCGCACCGGTGGTCTTGATGCGGCCGATGATGCTTTCTTGCTCTTGCAGGGGCGTGCGGTCCCAACGCTCGACGAAGTTGCGGATGATGCGCACCGCCTGATAGCTGCCATTGGCGGCCCAGGTCGGTTCGTCGCTGCCGGGCTGCACCCAGACGATCTGGTCCATGGCCTTGGCATCGTTGGAGTTCGGGTTGGCCGAACCGTCACGAAAACCCAGGAAGTTGCGTGCGCTCTGCGCCGGCTCGCCGGGTTTGGCCGGGGCCTGGGGCGGCACGCTGCCTTCCTGTTTCCAGCTCACCAACAACAGGTCGGGGAGGTTTTTCACGATGTCGCGCAGGGCGTGGATATTGGTGTCCGGGGTGTTGGAGCAAAATTGCAGGCTCAGGTCGCCGTGGCACTGTGCGGGTTCCAGCGCGTCGTTGGGGAAACCGACCATGCGGCTCAGGCGCTTGGGTTTGGCGGCGCCCAGGCCGAAGCGCTCATCGAACAGCGACTCGCCGACGGACACCGTGATGGTCAGGTTGTCCGGCGTGACCACCGGGCCAAGGATGCCGGAATCGGTGGGCGGCAGCTTCGGGTCGACCTGGGCCACGGTGCCGCCGGTCATCAGGAAACTGATGCGTTCGTTCAAGGTGCGGAACAGGCGCTCCAGGTCTTCGCGGTCGCTGGCCAGCACATCGAACGCCACGAGCATGCCGCACGCCGGGCGCGGGGTGACGATGCCGCTTTGGTACTGGCCGAAAAAGTCGTGGTGGTCCTGGGTCTTGTCACTGCGCGGTGCGGTGGTGACTTGTTCCTGGGCGGTGGCGGCCATGGCCGGGCAGCTCAGGCTGCTGCCGGCAATTGCGGCGCCAGTGGCGGCCATGCCCAGCAGGATACGGCGGCGTTGTAGGTCAAACGGTGTTGAATCACTCATGTGTGCGGTCGTCTTCACTGCAGGCCGGAAAGGCCAAGGGCGGGGTCGATTCCATCGAGTGCAACGGCCAGAGCCTTGGCCTTGTCGGCGATCTGCTTGCGCTGATCGGCGGTGACGCTGTCGTAGGTGCTGTAACGGTTGTCGACCTTGAATTCGGCGAGTTCGGTATCGAAGGCGGCGAGGGCGCTGTCGATATTCGGCAACAGGTCGGCGGCGGACTTGGTCAACAGCGGGCGCATCAACTCGACCACCTTGTGCGCTGCTTGCAGGTTGGCGGCGAAACCATTCAGGTCGACATGGCTGTAGCGCTCCTCTTCACCGCTGATGGCACGCACATCGGCCAGGCTGTTGAGGTTGCGCACCACGATGCTGACCAACTGCTCCGGCGGCAGGGACTGGGCCAGCAATTGCTGTTTGAGGGTGGTGACATCCGTTACCAGGCGCTGCGCCACCGGGGCCAGGCCATCAAGGCTGCGTTGCTGGAACAGGCTGTATTCGAGGCGATGGAAACCGCTGAAGGCCGGGTCTTGCTCACGTTTTTCAAAATAGTCGGCACGCGCATTGATCGCGTTGTCCAACTCGGCCAGGCGCTGGGATGCCGGCGCCAGTCGTTGGTAAGCCTCGCGGGCCGGCACATACAGCGCCTGGGCCTGGGCCAGGTCACCGGCGTCAATGGCGTGCTGCAAGGCGGTCGCAGCCTTGACCAGCGCGCTGCCCTGGCTGCTCAAGTACACGCGGAACTCCGACAGCGGGCCGATAAACGCCACCATCGATGGCTTGGCTTTGGCCTGGGCATCGGAGGCGGCCGTCGGCGTCACATGCAGGGTGCCACGGGGGTTGCTCAGCAGGCCGCAGGTAATCGCATAGTCGCCGGGCAGCAGGTTGGCGTTGATCACCTGGCTCAGGCCGGGGGCGATGTTTTCCCGTTCTTCGACCACCAGCACGCCGTCGAGGATTTCCCATTCCACGGCGCGGTCGGAGCGGTTGATGATGCGAAAGCTCGCCCGCCCGGCCGGCACCGTCAACGCGTTGGGCTCGCAGGCGTGGCCATGAATAGTCACGGCGATTTCATTGCTGTTGGTCTGGCGCTTGGCGGCGGCCAATTGCGAGGCATAGTAAAACAGGCCACCGGCGGCGATCATCACGACCACCGAGCCGGCCACCGCCCAGCGCAAGGCGCGGGGAGGCGAGGCGGGTTGAGGCGTTGGGCTGGACAAGAGACGGTCCTTACTGGCTGGAAACGGAAGAGGGCGTGTGGGCGGGCTTGGCCGGTGCGGCAGGCAGGAAGAACATCACCAGCGCCACCACCAGATAAATCAGGTAGGCACCCAGGGTGCTGACGGTTGGCGCCTCCTGATAGCCGAACATGCCGGCGAGCACCGAACCCAGCGGGCTGTCCATCGGCAAGGCGGCGCTGAAGTCGAACAGCACGGTTTGCAGGTGGTTCCACACACCGGCTTCGTGCAGGGCTTGTACCGAATTGGCCAGAATGCCGGCGGCGACCACCAGGATAAACAGCCCGGTCCAGCGGAAAAACGCGCCGAGGTTCAGGCGCATGCTGCCGGTGTAGATCAGGAAACCCACGATGATCGCCAGGACCAGGCCGAGCAGGGCGCCAATCGGCGCACCCGGGCCTTCGCTTTGCTGGAACACCGCGAGCAGGAAAAACACGGTTTCCAGACCTTCACGGGCCACGGCAAAAAACACCATGAGGATCAGTGCAGTGACCTGGTGTTTAGAACCGGTCAACGCCTGATCAAGAGAGGCGTGCAGCGAATGCTTGATGGAGCGCGCGACCTTGCGCATCCAGAACACCATGGAGCTGAGAATGCCCACGGCCACCAGGCCGACAATGCCTTCGAACAGTTCCTGTTGTTTTTGCGGGAACTCGGCGCTGACCAACTCCAGGCCACCGCCCACCAACAACGCCAGCGCGGCGGCAAGGAACACCCCGATCCACACCGCCGGCATCCACTGGCCACGGCCGGTCTGTTGCAGGTAACTGGCGATGATGCCAACGATCAATGCTGCTTCAATGCCTTCGCGCAGCATGATGAGAAAGGGGACAAGCATTCGGCACCAGAACGTAACTAGATAGGAGCCTAAGTTGTAACATAATGATACTCATTACTAAACAGCCAATCTTGACGTTTGCTGAACAGCGGCTGAACGGCCCGGAGAAGGCCGTTCAGTAGTCCTGCCCGACGGCTTGGTTATAGGCGTCCACCAGCAAGTCAAAGCGCCGTTGAGTTTCAAAGTAATCAGCGCCCAGCCGCTCTGGGTCGGGGTTTTCGCTTGAATGCCGGGCAAGTGTTTGCAGCGCGCCAAGGTAGGCGTAACCGGGTTGTTTAATCCGCTGCCACAGCTGTTGGGCCTCGGCATCGGAGGTCGGTTGATTGGGGCGCAGGTACCGCTGGGCGTAATCCCAGGTCTGCTGTAAGTCGCTCAATGCATCCGCCAATTGCTTGGGGGATCGCGGGTCAAGGCTGTGCATCGTGTCGCGGGTTTGCAGGATCAGGCCGGCGATAAGCGCCATCTGGTGTTCGTCACGGACCTGCAAGTGCTGCAGTTGTTGCAGGCGAATCTGGCGGTCGGCTGTGTCCACGGCGGCGCGCAGTTCGGATGAGGCCGCGAGGAATTTTTCCGCCTCCGGGAAGAACCGCGCATCGCTGATTGCGCGCTGCGCAGGGGTGAGGCCGGGGACGGTTGCGTTGGGGTAGAAGTCGAACTCTTTGACCGCTGAATAGACCCGCAGCAGATGATCCATATAGCCCTGGCGCAGTGCAGCGATCTGCGGCAGGTATTGTTGCAGCGCGCTTCTTTGCGAGGATGTCAGCAGGCACAGGTCGGGGCGCTTGGCGTCGTAGTCCAGCAGGCTCAATTGCGGGCCTTGTGTGCGCTGATACAGCTCGGGAAAACGCTCGATGGCATCCAGGCTCGGGTCGTTGGCACGGGCGCTGCGGCTGCGATAGTTGAAGTAGGCCAACCGCCAATTGCTGTCGACTCGGTTGAGGCAATCGATCACCGGGCGCAGCGCCTGGGCTTGCTGGTGTTCAAGCGCTGCCGGGCGGTTGGCCCAGGTTTTCAGCGGGGCGAGCAGATCGGTATTCGTCAGCAGGCCCACGGCGCTCAGCGTCAGGGGCACGATGGTGCACAGGGCAGCAAGGGTGAGGCGGTTCATGGTGTACACCCCGGCGCGCCGGCCTTGAGCCCACTGCAAGGGCTCATCAGGAACGGTTGCAAGCCCTCGTCACGGTGGATGCGTTGGTTGTTTGCGTACATCAGCGCGGCGCTCAACAACAGGGCGCCGAGGCCCAGGCAGGTGGCCCACTGACGTGTCGACGGTCGCGCAGGCCAACGCCACGTCAGTGCTGCACGTATCGACGGTCGCCCGAGCACGCGCTGCGCCAGCCCCAGGCCCTGCAGTGTCAACACATAGCCGGCAAACGCGTAATTGCCGAGGATGATCCAGATCAACAGGCCAAGCACCCAGCACGGCAGAATCTCGCGGATCACCAACGGCGGCGGCCGGCGAAAGCTCAGCCAGGGCGATAGGTGCGCGGCGAGCTTCTCGTCAATCTCGCCGTAACCATCAGTGGCCGGGCGCCAGATTGCCAGGATGAGCAGCGCCGGTATGGCGATCAGGAAGGCCCAGGTCGGGGCCATGCCGAGGGATTCCATCAAGGTATGGTCGGTCAGTTGCTGGTCGTGGACCGCCCAGCCTGCGGCCATGCCCAGCAGCGCGACAAACATCGGCCAGGGGCGGCTGATGCGCTCCCAGTCGCGCCAGAAGTAGGGGTCTCCACCGGGCATCTGTGCGCACAGGGCCGGGTATTGGTTCAGCAGGGCCTCACTGAGGGTGCGGCAAGCGTTCCAATCGGATTCGCCAAAGCGCCGGGCAAAGCGTTGCCGTTGCTCCAGCGTCAGGTCGCCGAACAGCAACCTGGCCGCACGCGCCTGCGGGTCACGGCTGTTCAGGCTGGCCAGGTGGTGCGCCTGCGCACTGAAACGCTCCAGTGCATTGCGTGCCTTTAACGCCGACCATTCGGGCTCAGGGCAGCGGTTATCCAGGAACTGATCGGACCAGGCCTGCTCACTGCACAGGGTGTCGAACAGCGCCTCGGACCAGAAGGTGCTGGCCAGCAGCGTACGTGCGAGTACGTCATTGAGCCGCGCATGGCGCGCCAGGGGCGTGAGCCATTCGGCGTTTTGCACGTCGACCAAGGCGGCGCAGAAGGCCTCGACCTGTTGTTGATCGAGTAACTCGGTGAGCCGGTGTTCGACGTCGGCAAACATCTGCTCCAGCAGTGCGGCCAGACGATAGTCGGGTAAACGCGCCGGTGTTTGCCGTTGCCAGGGGCTGAGCCAGTGCAGGTGTGTCACGGCCCAGTCCGCAATCTCGGGGGCCGCGCCACTCAGGCAGCGTTGCAGCAACAGGCCTTCAAACGCCTCGGCGCACTCATTGTCCTGGGCTTGTTGATAGAGAAGCGCGAGATTGGCCGGCGTGGCATTGGCCACCAGGGCTTGCGCGTGGTCGTAGCGCGTGTCGGGCACAGCAGCAGCGGGCTGCACCGTGTCGACCGGCGGCGCTTGCGGCACTTCGACGGGCGCTTCATAACGGCTCCACTGCAGCGCGTGCTCATAGGCCTCGCGCAGGCGCTGGAAGCCGACAGGGTCTTCATCCGGACGATGCTGTTTGAGCAACACCGCGTATTGGCGCTTGATACTGCGAGTATCGGCGTCGGACGGCAGCCCCAGTACTTCCCAGCAACTCATTGATTCAACTCCCTGTCGGTAAAAATCCCGGCGCAGAATACCCGAGACCACGACCTCGGTGCCTACTCTTTTGCCGCGTGACTGCCTAAGATGGCCGCACTTCACGCCACACAGGGCACGGACTGCACCCATGTCGGAAAAAGACACCATCTCCCTCCACCTCGTGCGCGAGGCCTTGTTGCAAAGTTGCGCGCCGGGGCCTGCCACCGTCGAAATCTTGAGCAAGGTGGGTATTGATCCGGCATTGCTGGAGCAACCCGACGCCCGGGTTCCGGCCACCGCCTACGCACGGTTGTGGCGTCTGCTGGCAAGGCGCATGGACGATGAGTTCTTCGGCATGGACCCGCGCAAGCTCAAATCCGGCAGCCTCGAGTTCCTTTGCCGCGCCGCCATTGCACAACCCAGCCTGACAGCGGGCCTGCAAACCGGCTTGGGTTTCCTCTCGCTGATGCTGGAGCGCATGCCCGCCCAATTGGTGCGCCAGCAAAGCCTGGCGGAAATCGTGTTGCTCGAGCCTGAAACCGAGCCCAACCGCGCCTTCACCTATTTCACCTACTGGATGATCGTCCACGGCGTGGCCTGCTGGCTGGCGGGGCGGCGCATTCCGATCCTGGCCATTGAATTGCGCTGCCCACCGCCGGATTTCTGCGATGACTATAAGGTGATGTTTTCCGACAACCTGCGTTTCGACAGGCCGCGCACCCGCATGATCTTTTCCGCCGACTGCCTTGATCTACCGATCAAGCGCAGCCCGGAAGAACTCAAGCGCTTCCTGGCCCACGCGCCGGCCAACATCCTGGTCAAATACCGCGACCCCGACAGCCTGGCCAACCGAATCAAGCACGACCTGCGCCAGATGCCTGCCGACACCTGGCCGGAAACCGAAGGCCTTGCGGCCACCTTGTGCATCTCCGCCTCAACCCTGCGCCGACGTCTGGCGGAAGAAGGGCAGAGCTACCAAGGCCTCAAGGACAGCGTGCGCAAGGAGTTGGCGATTGTATGGCTGGCTGAACCACAGATCAGCTTTGCCGAGATTGCAGCGCGGTTGGGGTTCGCCGATACCAGTTCGTTTTATAAGGCGTTTCGCAAGTGGGCGGGGTCGAATCCGGGGCATTGTCGGAGTTTGATTCTGAATGAAGTTACTCAGGTTTAAGTCCGGGGTGCAAGGGACTAAGAAATAACTGGCTGTATCTTGCGTTGGCGTCTGACAGCGTGATCCTGCGAACTTTTAGGAAGTGCCCGGCTTACGTGGATTGATAATTCATGCACAGTTGGTGGCGTGGTTCTTACCGATGTTTTTACTGGTTCCTACGTGGGGTGCTCGGCATTAAACGTCCGGTATAAACGATCCTCCATCTACTGTGAGGAAAGCCTATGGGATATTGAAAATTCACGCTCGCATTGCTGCATGTATTGCATGCTGAGATCTTTAATCATTAATTTATGAAGGTGAATTTATGAAAAGGTTTATTGTGTTGTCGTTTGCAGTGTTGATGGGGTTGTCGTTACAGGTGTCTGCTTTGTGTTTGAGTATTTCTGAGAGTTATAGCGGCATCATAGAGGGCGAAACCGAATTAACAGCTCATGGCCCTTTTGAGATAACGGGAGATAATGGCTGTTCTGGCGCGAGTATTGATGCCGTGGTATCGCCGGGCGGTGCTGGAAGTGCGCCGATGATTTCAATAGAGCGTGCGTCGGTCGGAGGGTGGAGTCCCGTAGCAAGTAGCATAGGAAACAGTGTCTCCTATGTCGGGGCTTTCGGTACGTATCGAGTCAGGCTGAACAATCCTGAATCTAATTCGAAAGCGTATTCAGGAAACGTCAGTTACGGAAGGTAGAACGTGAGCGGCAGTGTGCCGTAATTCATTTGGTGCACTGCCATTCTGCGAGCGTGACTCAGGCACGCTCATCTACCGACAAGGTGTTATTTGCAGAGTTTACAAAATAGGCTAGGGCATTGATGACCTGGTTTGCACTTTTCATTCCGCCAAGAATATAGGTGACATCTCTTGGCGTTGAGTAGCGGTCGCTACTGAAGTACTTCAGTTGATCTTCATATTTCTCATTGAATAGCGCTATGGCATTAAATTTTACATCCTGTTTGGTTTGACGTCCGTTCTCATCGGATGCGCCGTCTCCGGAGATGAACATGCTGAATGTGTTTCCATCTATCAGATCGTTCTCGTAGAGCTTCCTGCCAACAATTTTAAGCTCGCGGGTGCTAATTGAGGTCATGTCATAGTTTTTTAAGAACGCCTTTAGGTCCTTGGTTTTTTCCTGGTCCTTAAGCTTTAGTGTCTCCGCCGCCTTGGATTCTTCATTTACAGTAAACGCATTCGTCACCATCGTCGGGTTTCTGATGACGCGAGCATCAGTCTGCTTCGATAGCGTGGTTGCGGTATTCGTAACAAGCATTCCCATATCAATTTCCTGTTTGTATTAAGCACTCCATCCCTTATCGACCTTTGACCGGCCAACCTTAGTTCGCAATGTAATTTCAGAATGTTCTGACAGATAACGCTGGGTGGCGTGAAGGCAATCACAGCCGACACCCTATATAGGTGGCTGAGGCATTAAACAAAAAAAAGCCCCATGACCAAACAGGCCACAGGGCTAAAAATTGGCTGGATGCGACCAACCAAAGGAGCTCTTACGTTACTTGGCAGTCGCCACAACCGTGTCCGGCTTCCATCCACCCCCCAGCGCCTTGTAGATCGCCACGATTCCGCGATACAGGTCTACTTCGGCCTGGGCCTGGGAGTCTTCGGCGGCCAGGCGCTCACGCTGGGCGTCGAGCAGGACGAGGAAGTCCACCGTGCCTTCGCGGTAGCGGATGGCGGCGAGGTCGGCGGCGGCGCGGCTGGATTCGCTTTGACGGATCAGTGAGATCAGGCGTTGCTGGCGCTTGCCGTAGTCACTGAAGGCGTTCTCGGATTCTTCCAGGGCGAGCAACACTTGCTGTTCGTAGGTCGCCAGGGCGCCATCGGCTTCGGCGTCGGCGCCACGCAGGCGGGCGCGTACGCTGCCCAGGTCGAACGCGGCCCAGGTGATGCTCGGGCCGAGGGCCCAGGCATTCGCTGCCGAGGAGCCGATCTGTGAACCACGCCCGGCGGTGAAGCCGAGGAAGCCGCTGAGGCTGACCCGTGGGAACAGGTCGGCCTTGGCCACGCCGATGCGCGCGGTGGCGGCGGCCAGTTTGCGTTCGGCGCTGAGGATATCCGGACGCCGTTGCAGCAGTTGGCCTGGGTCCCCGATGGGCAGTGCCTTGGCAATCGCCGGCAAGTCCTTGGGGCTCAAGTCCACGCTGAGTTTGTCCGGACGCTGGCCGAGGAGGGTGGCGATGCGGTTACGCTCGCGCACTTGTTCGGCCTGCAGTTGCGGCACGCTGGCTTCAACGGCGGCGAGGCGTGCGTCGGCACGTTCCACATCGAGTTGATCGCCCACACCGGCGTCACGCAGGCTGACGGTGATGGTGCGCGATTCCTGCTGGTTCTTCAGGTTGTCCAGGGCGATCTTTTCACGCAGTTGCGCGCCGCGCAGTTGACCGTAGGCGTCCACCAGCTCGGCAATCATGCTGACTTGCAGCTGGTACAGATCGGCTTCGGCGGCCTGCTGGTCGGCGTCGGTCGCTTCCAGGTTGCGCTGGATGCGGCCGAACAGGTCCAGTTCCCAGGCCATGTCCAGGCCCAGGTCATAACGCTCGGTCTTGACCCGGCGAGTGGTCTGGCCGGGGATCTGGCCCTTGCCCTGGTCACTGCTGACGCGGCTGGTGATGGTCGGCATGGCGTCATTGCTGGCGTCATCGCGGATCGCCCGAGCCGCCCGCAGGCGGGCAAAGGCGACGCGCAGGTCACGGTTGCCTTGCAGGGATTGAGTCACCAACTGGTTAAGGGTCGGGTCCTCGAACTGCTGCCACCAGATGCCTTCGAACTTGGCGTGGTCATACTGCTTGGCGTCCGCGGCGGCGGTGATGTTCGCGGCCTCCGGGGTCTGGGTTTTATAGTCCGGGCCGACGGCACAGGCGCTCAGCGCCAGTACCAGCAAGCTCGGCAGGAATACTTTCACACTCATTGCTGTGTCTCCAGCTTCAAGGCCTTGGCCGCTTTGCGCGCTTCGCTGCGT
>Ga0308161_1000312_pt1 | contig 87760 bp, 60 predicted proteins | sample PhyFR2_FD_201034 | JGI IMG/M metagenome (GOLD analysis project Ga0308161, IMG submission 201034) | Phyllosphere microbial communities from UC Gill Tract Community Farm, Albany, California, United States - DLSLF.R2 | ecosystem: Host-associated > Plants > Phyllosphere > Unclassified | place: USA...
CCGATTCGTTCATCTCGGCCGCATCGTTCCAGGAAACCACCCGCGTGCTGACCGAAGCGGCGATCATGGGCAAGCGCGACGGTCTGCGCGGCCTGAAGGAAAACGTCATCGTCGGCCGCCTGATCCCGGGCGGTACCGGTCTGGCCTTCCACCGCGCTCGCAAGGAAAAAGAGCAGTGGGAAGCGGAAGAGCGCCAGGCACTGCTGCAGCAGGAGAAGGCCAACATGGCTGCCGAACTGCAGGCGATGGAAGACCAGCAGCAGGCTGCGGCGCATGCCGAGCAGCATCAGGGCGACGAGGAGTAATCTTCGCTTCAGTCCTGGCTTGAAGCGCTAGCGAAAACGGCACCCACTGGGGTGCCGTTTTTTTTAGTCTATGAATGCAGAGTTGGTGAAAAGTCACAAAATGTAACAAAACCATAGTTGATGCAGAGCAAACCATGCGTAAACTCCACAGCCTAATATTCTTAAGTAGAGATATTTTCTCTAGTACAGCACGTAGCGTAATAATTAATGTAGTATCTCAAATGATGTGAAGCGTAGGTCTACTGTATCTGCCGTACCACACCACGCTCTAAGGATCTCACTATGTTAAATCGCTTTACCGTTGAAAATTTTTTATCTTTTCGTGATCGTGTTGAACTGTCGATGATTGCAGGAAAATCTACACGACTACCTTCCCATGTTCAGCTACCCTCAAGTTCAAACGATTTTCGACGTTTGAAATCTGCAGTTATATATGGAGCAAATGCTTCAGGAAAAACAAATTTAGTAAGAGGTTTGGAGTTTGTAAAAAAATTAGTCTTAGTTGGAACTAAGCCTGAGCGCCGTATACCTATTCAAAAGTTCAAATTAGGCACGGAAACTAAAGATACGTCTCGTTTTGAAACTGAGTTCTTTCTTGATGGAAAGAATTACGCTTACGGCTTTGTTATTGATGAAAAAATTGTTCACGAAGAATGGCTATATCAAGTTGGTCGACGAAGTGAGCAGCAAGTATTTTCGAGAAAATATCAGGATGGTAGGCTGAAATTCACTCATCCAGGTATAAAATTAAGTGATGAAAAAGAAACTGCCATGTTTGAGACATTGGCAGAGTTTTGTGCTGAGAATCAACTTTTTTCGACTGAGTATAAGAATGCTCGCCGTAGAATACATAGTCATATAAGTAGAGATATCTTAAAGCCATTAGAGGATTTGATTGAATGGTTTTCTGAAAAGCTCACTATAATATTTCCTGATTCTATTAATATAGACAACGCGACTTCTAATATTTTGGATTTGGAAAAGTATGATGAGTCTGTCTCTAAAATAATTAACTGTTTTGATACCGGAATTATTGGAATTGAGCCTAAAAAGGTTTCGCGTAGTTTGATCAGTCAATCAGTGCCAGATGACGTGCTTTCGAAAATTGAGGCAGACATTGAGGATAATGTTGCAGTCGTTATTGTTACTCCACGTCATGGTGATAGAATCACCGTGGCCAGAAAAGATGGCGAAATTCAATTTTTTAAGATATCGGCAGAGCATGAAAACCCCGGCGTGGGAACTACTCTTTTAGATTTTGCAGATGAATCAGATGGGACGAAACGTCTATTTGATCTTGTGCCAGCATATATTAAATTAATTTCTGAAAAAGACTCTGTTCTGATAATTGATGAGATTGATCGATCACTTCACACTCAAATTGCATCCACCTTACTGCAAAGCTTTAATGAAACAACTGCTCAGTCTGGTGGCCAGTTAATTGTCACAACGCATGAAACTAACTTGTTGGACCAAAAAGTAATTCGAAAGGATGAAATTTGGTTCGTTAATAAAAGAAAAGGGGTTTCGAGTGTTTATTCACTAGAGGAGTATTTGCCGCGTTATGATAAAGATATTAGATCGGCATATTTAAAGGGCAGATTTGGCGCCGTCCCGATTATTTACGATAACCCGTCTGAGATATGTAAGAAAGTTGCTTTGAGAGATGCCACGCGAGCTAGTTGAGTACACGAGAAAGTCTAGTGTCAAAAGCCCTGCCATATTTTATCTTGCTGTAGAGGGGCAGAAAACTGAAGTCCATTATTTCTTGGAGCTAAATCATAAACTTCGAGATTCTCGCTTTAAGTTGGAGGTCGTGCCGCGGTTAGATCCAACGCATAGTGCTCCAAAACATGTGCTTGCCTCAATGAAGTCGCACCTCCAAGGACTGGAGAGTCGAGGTGCTGATGACCAGTTTTGGATAGTTATTGATCGTGATAGTTGGCCTGATAAGCAACTTGTGGAAGTTGCAATCGAAGCAGCGGAAAAGAAGATAAAAATAGCTTTTAGTAACCCATGTTTCGAGGTTTGGTTGCTATTTCATTTTTATGCTATTGCAAACTTGGGTGAATTAAAAAAAATTAGTAAAAAGCGGAATATTAAGGATAAGTTAGTCTCAGCCCTACGTGCCGAGCTCGGTCAATATAACCCTAATAAACCCCCTTTCGAAATTTTATATCCAATGACTAGAGCCGCTATCGAAAACGCTATTTCTGTAACGCCGGAAGAGCAGTGGTTTGAAAGTATTGGAAGTAGTGTACATGTGTTGATGAGCGAGCTTCACCATGAGCTTGGATTTAAGATTGAATAATATAGTTTTAAAAAAATCCTATATTGAAATTAATGAATTCAATAAATATCAGTTGGGCGTACTTTTAACACATCGAATGTTCGGAACTGCTGGAAGAGAACGATCGCAGGAACGCCGTCGCGAAGCTGCCGGCGCAGTACGAAAACGTGCTGCTGGGTATTACCAAGGCATCGCTGTCGACCGATTCGTTCATCTCGGCCGCATCGTTCCAGGAAACCACCCGTGTGCTGACCGAAGCGGCGATCATGGGCAAGCGCGACGGTCTGCGCGGCCTGAAGGAAAACGTCATCGTCGGCCGCCTGATCCCGGGCGGTACCGGTCTGGCCTTCCACCCCGCGCGCAAGGAAAAAGAGCAGTGGGAAGCAGAAGAGCGCCAGGCGCTGCTGCAGCAGGAGAAGGCCAACATAGCTGCCGAACTGCAGGCGATGGAAGACCAGCAGCAGGCTGCGGCGCATGCCGAGCAGCATCAGGGCGACGAAGAGTAATCTTCGCTTCACTCCTGGCTTGAAGCGCTAGCGAAAACGGCACCCCTTGGGATGCCGTTTTTTTGCGCTGTTGCTTGCCTGCGACAAGATCGGTGCTGCGGGTTCGGGTGGCCGTACCGCGATGGTCTCGGCGGCATGGCGTAAGATAAGCAAGTTCATCGCTCGTCCATTTAGACAACATGTCCGACAACCGCTTCCTGCGCGATGGTTTTGCCCCGATACCGCATGTCCTGACCGCAGTCGAATGCGAGGCCTTGTGCGCGGCCCTGTCGCCGCTTGCCACCACGTCGCCCGGCACACGCAACCTGCTGGCGCAGGACTGGTGCGCGGCCCTTGCGTGCCGCTTGCGCACCCACCCTGCAGTGGCTGCCGCGATACCGGATGATTTCGCGGCCGTCCAGTGCACCTATTTCGAAAAATTGCGCGAACAGAACATAACAGAACTGGCTGGTGCCGGTGCACTAGGACCTGAGCATTCCTATACGCGAGCGTATGGCGCACCCGGCGCTGCGTGGCTGGTAGGAAAAAGAAGGAAGTGTTTTCGTGCAGCCACCGGTGGACGTGCTTGAGCAGCTGGTCGCGGTACGCGTGCACCTCGATCCTTGCCTGGACGAGGATGGACCGTTGCAGTTCATCCCGATGACGCATACGCTCGGCAGGATTCCGGCAGCGCGGGCAGCCGAACTCAAGAAAAATACGTCGGTTGTGACTTGTAGGTTGGCACAGGGCGGTGTGCTGCTGACGCGCCCACTTGCCTGGCATGCGTCATCGAAGGCGACCGGAATGAGCCGGCGCCGTGTGCTGCACTTCGTGTTCGGGCCGCGTACGCTGCCGTATGGGTTACGATGGGCCTAGGCGGGCACTGTTGCCGACTTATCTGTAGCGCTGGCTGAACTTGGGCCCCGCCTTCGCGGGGGCGACGCGCCTACTATCGCAGGATATCTGATCCTCCGACATTCAGGCTGCCACATCCTTCTCGATCACCGTTTCCACCCATTCGAACAAGGCCGGCCACAGCGTGGCATGCGCATTGCGCCCCACCAGCACCCCGACATGCTGCAGGTTGACGCCGACGTCGCCGTCGTAGTTCAGCACAAGCTTGTCGGTGCTGGCCGCCGCCTGGTTGAACGGCACCACCGCCTGCAGCGGGATCACCTTGCTGCGTGGGTCGACCACGCTGGCCAGCGGAGCGCGCAGATCACGCGGGCCGATGGCGCGACCATGGATGACGAGCTTGCCCTGCATGAACTCGTCGTGACGGTACAGCGATTCGACGATGTCGGTGAACAGCCGGCCCGGCAGCGCGAACTCGTCGTGGGTCCAGCGCTCTACCTGCATGTGGGTGGTCAGCGCCTTGGGATCGAACATCGACAGGGTGCGGTCCATCATGCGTTCCCACTGGAAGGCTTGCGGCTCGGCCATCGCGCTCATCATGTTCAGGAACACGCCGGGCACGTGGCCGAAGCGGTCGGCGATTTCCTGCGCATGCGCGGTGGCCTTGACCAGCGGATTGAAGCAGCAACTGGCCGCCTCGAAGTGGAGCGGCGATTCGAGCAGGATGGTGGCGCGCACCTTGTCGGGGTGCATGCAGCTGTAGATCGCGGCCAGCACGCCGCCTAGCGAGTGGCCGGCGACGACGAGGCGGGCTTCGCCGCTGTCGGCCTCGATCGCCTGCTGGCAGGCAGCGAGCAGGCGGTCGCCGTAGTCGGCCAGGCCGAAGTCGTAGCCGCCGTCGGTATCCTGCACCGGCGTCCATTCGGCCTGGTAGACCTGGTAGCCGCGCTCGATCCAGCGCTGGACCACGCTGACTTCGGGCGCCAGGTCCCAGATGTAGGCGCGCTTGATTGGCGCCGGGACCAACAGCACCGCGGGGCCGTCGTGCTTCTCCTGTCCGAAGCGGCGCAGGTTGAGGCCGGGTTCGGTGTGGAGGATGGTCGATGGGGTCTGGCGGGAGCCGTAGCCGGCGCGGTCCAGCATCCTGCCGCGCTCCTGGCGGCTGCGGTCCATGTTCTTGAGTGCCTGCACCCCGAGCGAGCCCAGGGCGTTCCAGTCGCTTGCTGCCATTGCTGCCGTTGCGGTCGTTTCAGTCGCTGCAATTGTGGTGGTCGTCATCGCGCTCGTCTCCTTCAGGACCACGGCACTGTACGCCAACTTCGCGGTCTCTCCAACCGTGTTCCGATTGAACCGGGCTTCGGCTTGCGGCATATTAAATGTGCATAGTCCGAACGTTTCCGGGCGCCACGACCAAGGGCCGCGCTGGCGTCCGCCACCCGTCCATATGCTCGTCTACACTATCCCGGCTTTATCTTCCAACCTGAAAGGACACGCTATGAAAATCAAATCGGCCGGCACGCTGCTGGCATGTGCCCTCGCAATGGCAGCCGGCGCCGCCATTGCCCAATCCACCGACAAGCTGCAGGCGCCGATCAGCCTGGCCACCCCCGGCGGTCCCGGCAAGATGATCGGCAACGTCACCATTACCGAATCGAAGAACGGCCTGGTGTTCACCCCGAACCTGAGCGACCTGCCGGCCGGCCCGCACGGCTACCACGTGCACGAAGCCGGCAATTGCGGTCCCAATGAGAAGGAAGGCAAGGCGGTCGCGGCGGGCGCGGCCGGCGGCCACTACGATCCTTCCGGCAGCAAGCACCACGCCGGCCCGACCGGCGATGGCCACATGGGCGACCTGCCGCCGCTGGTGGTGGGCGGCGACGGCCGGGCCAGCGTTGCCGTGACGGCGCCGCGCCTGACCAAACTGGCCGACGTGAAAGGCAAGGCCCTGATGATCCACGCCGGCGGCGACAACTATGCCGACAAGCCGGCGCCGCTGGGCGGCGGGGGCGAGCGCATCGCTTGTGGCGTGATCCAGTAACAGGCAAGGCGCGTCAAGGCCGGGACTGGACTGTGGCGATTTTTGCCACAGTCTTGTTTGTCCATTTAACAATATGCATGTTGTTTATTGATGATGCCTGATATCATTAATAGCTGAGCCGGTACCGGTTCACACCCTGAAATGGAACGACATGCCCTGGCCTTTTGATCTCGCTGCGCCCGATCCCGCATTGGCGCAGCCTGTGAGCGACGTGGAACTGCAGATGCGGTCCCATCCATGGGAATCCACCGCCGCCGGTCCCGTGGCGCAATGGCCATTCAGCCTCAAGCTCGCCGTACGCGCGCTGCTCGACGCGCCGCTGCCGGGCGTCCTGGCCTGGGGCCAGGCCTGCACCCAATTCTTCAACGATGCCTGCCTGCCGCTGCTCGGCGGCCAGGCCGCGCAGGCGCTCGGCGCCGACGCGCGCGATAGCTGGCGCGCCTGCCTGCCGGGCATCGACGGGATCGTCGCGCGCGTGTGGCGGGGCGAGCCGGCCGGCGCCACCGGCATGGTGCTGGCGGTCGACCGCGCCGGCTATCTCGACACCTGCCACTTCAACGATGCGTACAGCCCGGTGTACGGCGAGGATGGGCGGCCGCACGGCGTGCTGGTCACCTTCCTCGACACCGCCCACGAGCGCGAGCAGATCCTGTCGAGCGAACGCGCCGCGCGCGCCGAGGCCGAGCGCCACACCAAGATGAAGGACGAGTTCCTGGCCATGCTCGCGCACGAGCTGCGCAATCCGCTGGCGCCGATCACCAGCGCGGCCCAGCTGCTGCGCCTGCCGGAAGTGAGCGAAGGCCTGCGCCTGAAGGCCAGCAACATCATCTCGCGCCAGGTACGCCACATGACGGAACTGGTGGACGACCTGCTCGACGTCTCGCGCGTCACGCGCGGGCTGGTGAAGCTGGAGAACGAGGTCCTCGACCTGAACAAGGTCGCGATCGCGGCGGTGGAACAGGCCCGCCCTCACATCGAGGAGCGCGGGCACACGCTGGCGGTGGACTTGCCGGCGCAGCCGGTGCCGGTCGAGGGCGACCGCACGCGCCTGATCCAGGTGCTGGTCAACCTGCTCAACAACTCGGCCAAGTACACGCCGCCGGGCGGACGCATCGCGCTGGCGCTGACGGTCGACGCGACCACGGCGACGACCGCGGTGCGCGACAACGGCAGCGGCATCGACGCCCAGCTGCTGCCGCACGTGTTCGACCTGTTCACCCAGGCCGACCGCACGCCGGACCGCTCGCAGGGCGGTCTCGGGATCGGGCTGGCGCTGGTGAAGAGCATCGTGCGCATGCACAACGGCCAGGTGGCGGCGCACAGCGACGGCGCGCAGCGCGGCACCACCATGACGGTGACGCTGCCGCTGGCGGACGCCGAGGTCGGCCAGGTGATCCGCTCGGGCGAGGGCAACGGTGAAACGCGTCCGCTGGTGGTGACCATCGTCGACGACAACGCCGACGCCGGCCAGTCGCTGGCGGTGCTGCTGCGCGCGCACGGGCACACCGTCCACGTGCACGAGGATGCCGTCTCGACGCTGGCGTCGAGCGACGGCGCCACCCAGGTCTTCATCCTCGACATCGGCCTGCCCGACATGACCGGCTACGAACTGGCGCGCCGCCTGCGCCGCAAGCCGGCGCACGCCGGCGCCGTGTTCGTGGCGCTGACCGGCTACGGGCAGCAGCGCGACCGCGAGCTGTCGCAGCAGGCGGGCTTCGATTACCACCTGGTGAAGCCGGTGGAGATCGGGAAGCTGACGCAGATCCTGGCCGGGGTGGGGGAGCGGTAGCCGCACCTTCGCACCCGTCGTTCCGCTCATACCGTCGTTCCGCCCTATACCGTCGTTCCCGCGAAGGCGGGAACCCATGCTGAATGTCCGAAGCCGGTACCTTGAAAGGCCGCAGGACTTCCGATGTACGAATCCTGTTAGTCAGCATGGGTCCCCGCCTGCGCGGGGACGACGCAGCTATAGCGGGGCGACGTAGCTATAGCCGAAACGACGCAGCCATAGCGGAAACGACGCAGCGATAGCGCGTACGAAGGTCGTTACCGCTTCACCTTCCCGAACTGGTCCCCCGCCTTCCACCCCGGCATCTTCGGCGCATCCGCCACCATGCGGCCCAGGTTCAGCGTGAACTGCGCCTGCTGCACCATGCCCGCCAGATCCCAGTTCGGGTCGTATTCGTCGCTGGCCTGGTGGTAGCGCGGGCCGTAGGCCTTGCGCTTGGTGTCGTTCGCTTCTTTATCCTTCAGCCACGCGTGGCCGCCTTCGATCGAGAACGCGGGCACGCCGGCCTTGGCGAAGCTGAAGTGGTCGCTGCGGAAGTAGCCGCCGCCGAGGTCCGGACGCGCCGGCGCCACCGCCAGCCGCATCGCCTTCGCGGTGGCGGCGGCCAGCGCGCCCAGGTCGCTGCGTTCGCTGCCCTGCACGCCGATGTCGGTAGCGGCGGCGACGAAGTTCAGGCTGTCCAGGTTCAGCGCCGCCGCGGTCTTGTTCAAGGGCCAGAGCGGGCGCGCGGCATAGGCGGCGCTGCCCAGCAGGCCCTGTTCCTCGGCCGCGACCCACAGGAACATCTGGCTGCGCTTGGCCGGGTTGCGCACCGCGGCCTGGGCCATCGCCAGCAGGCCGGCGCTGCCCGAGGCGTTGTCGACGGCGCCGTTGAAGATGGTATCTCCACTGTCACCCTGTTTGCCCAGGTGGTCCCAGTGCGCGCTGTAGATCACCATTTCGTCCTTCAGTTTTGGATCGGTGCCGGGCACGATGCCGGCCACGTTGAACTGTTCCAGCGTGCGCACGGCGGCCTTCGATTCGCCCTGCACGCGCGCGTTCAATACCACCGGCTTGAACGATTTGTCTTCGGCCGCGCTGCGCAGCTTGTCGAGGTCCTGGCCGGCGGCGGCGAACAGGCCGCGCGCGGCCGCTTCCGTCATCCAGCCCTGCATGCCGGTGCCGAGGTCGGCGTCGGCCAGCTGGAAGCGCTCGGCGGTCCAGCTGTTCTGCACCACGCTCCAGCCGTAGGAGGCCGAGGCGTCGGTGTGGACCAGCAGCACGCCGGCGGCGCCGCGGCGCGCGGCTTCCTCGAATTTATAGGTCCAGCGGCCGTAATAGGTCAGGCCGCGGCCAGCGAAGCGGTCCGGTTCCGCGCTGGTGGGCGCCGGGTCGTTGACCAGCATCACCAGCAGCTTGCCCTTCACGTCGACGCCCTTGTAGTCGTCCCAGCCGCCTTCTTCCGGCGCGGCGATGCCGTAGCCGACGAAGACGAGCTCCGCATCCATCGCGTGGACCGGCCTGGCATCGCCGGGCGCCCACACCCAGTCCTTGGCGAACGCGAGCGGCAGCGGCTTGCCGTTCGCGACCAGCGCCACGCTGCTGTCCTGCGGCTGCGCCTTGACGCCGGCGATGCGGACGCTCTGGCGGTAACTATTGCCGTTGGCCGGCAGCAGGCCGGCGGCCAGCGCCTGGTTTTCGAGGTAGACGACGGTCAGCTCGCCGCCGCGCTGGCCGGTGCCGCGGCCCTCGAAGGCGTCGGACGACAGCGTGGCCAGGTGGGCGCGCAGCGGCGCTTCCTGGACGATGGCGGTGCTGGCGGCGGTGTTGGCGGCATTGGCGGGTGCGGCGTGGGCCGCGAAGGCCAGCGCCAGGCTGGAAGCGATGACGCTGCGAAGGAGCTTGTGCATGGAATCCGTGGATGAGTGGAAGGCGCAAGCATTGTATGTCACTCGAAGCGCAGGATGTCGGCGGACATCGTGGTGCCGGTGAGCGGCAGCAGCGCCGGGCGCAGGTCGGCGGGACGCGGCGGCAGGTCGCGTTCCGGCAGGCCGGGCAGGATCTCCTGCACGAACACCGTGAACTTGGGATCGCCCCGGAAGTCGAAGGCGAAACGCAGGTCGCGGTCTTCCATGCCATACATGTCCAGCTTCCAGCCGCGATACCCGTCACCGGTCAGCACGCGGCCGTTGACGCTGGCGCGCATCGGCCAGGCGCCATCCACCCGCAGGCTGACGTGGGGCGCGCGGTTCTTCGAACGCAGCAGGAAGGCCACGTGCTTGGTGTCGCCGATCCATTCGACCTTCTCGATGATCAGGTGGGGATACGCAACGCCGTCGTTGCGCGGCGCCGCCGCATACCACACCGGGCCGGCGCTCGGACCGAACAGGTAGGGCAGCTGGTAAGGGTGCAGGGTGTTCGGGAACACGCTGCGGGTCCAGGCGTCCAGCGGCCGCGGCGGGTACAGCCAGAATGCGCGCCAGCTCGGCGTGTCCTTGAAATACACCAGCTGGTTCGGCAGCGGCATCTCCGGCACCTGCGGCGCAGCCAGCCAGGCCGGCCCGAGCGCCGCCGCGCCGGCGACCAGCAACGGCCGTACCACGAAGCGCGCGCCGGCTTCGGCCAGCAGCATGCCGCACAGCCCGAGCAGCGTGCCCACCAGCGCCGCCGGCAGCAACAGCCAGGTGGGCGAGAGCATGGCCAGGCTGTCGTGCAGGGCCGGCAGCATCAGCAGCGCGGCCGGCAGCGCCGCCAGCGCCAGCACCAGCATGGTGGCGCGGCGCCCGGCCACGCGCCCGGACAGCAGCGCCAGCAGCGCCGCCTGCGCCGCCAGCAGCGGCCAGGCCAGCAGGTAGCTGGCGCCGGGCGCGCCCCAGCTCACGGCCACCAGCGCCAGCGTGGCGACGCAGCTCACGCCCAGCTGCACGCAGACGATCCCGAGCCGTTCCTGCAGCCGGCGCAGCGCGATCACGAAGCCGGCCGCCAGCAGCAGGGCAAAGGCCAGCACCTGCCAGCCGATGCCTTCGCCGTCGGCCAGCATGCCGGCGTCCCAGCGCCACGCCAGGCCCGGCAGCGCCTCGTGGCACAGGTAGACGATGAAGGTGACCAGCGTCCCCATGAACAGGAAGCCGAAGCCGGCGTGGATGATGTCGGTGCCGATGTCCTTCCCATCGGCGCGTGCGCGGCGCATGCCGGCCGCGCAGGCCATGACCGCGAGCACGCAGGCCAGGCCGGTCAACGGCCACACCAGCGCATACGCATAATGGACGATGCCCAGGCCGGGCAGGCCGAAGAACACCTGGCCGCGCGCGCCGCCCGGCGCCGGCGGCGCGAGCGTGCCGGCCTCGCGCAGCAGGGCCAGCATGGTGTCGCCCTCGTGCTGCAGGCTGGCCCGGGACAGGCGCTGCGGGATGTCGTGCACGGCGCCGGGGCCGAGGCTGCCGCCGCGCGTGGCGAACTGCAGCAGCGCGGCGCCATGTGCGCTCACATGCGCGGCGAGCGGCGCATCGGTGGGACGCGGACGCAGGCCGGCAACCAGCTCGCCCATGAACGAAGTCCCGGCCGGCGCCGGCGCCACGCGCGCAAAGGCGGCGAGCGTGGCGCCGTCCGCGTGGGCGGCATCCGCCAGCGCCAGCGGACCGCGGTTGCCCGGATTGTCGAAGCGCAGCAGCAGGCGCGCCTGCCGTGCCCACGGATGGGATTCCATGAAGCCGCGGCCGCCGAAGCCCTGCACGTCGTCGGCGTCGGTGAACACGAACAGCACATCGTTCGCCAGCGGCGGGCCCGCCTGCAGCACGCGCATTGTCTCCAGCATGGCGGCGGCCGACATGGCGCCGGCGGCCGCGCCCAGCGTCGTCTTGCCGGAATCGTAGCGGGCCATGACCGCGATCGGCGCACCTGGTCGACGTCCCGGCTTGCGCACCACGATGTTGCGCACCTCCGCCAGCGTCACCCGCACGTTGCCCATCAGGTCGGCCGAAGCGGCCTGCACGGTCGCGGCCTGGATCTCGGGCGCCAGGCCGAGGGCGCGCACCCGGGCCGCGATGTAGGCGCGCGCGGCGGCATTGGCCTGGCTGCCCACGGCACGCGGCGCCTGCGCCAGCGCGTCGACATGGGCCAGCGCGCGCGCCGCCACGAAGCCGGACGGCGCCGGCGTGTCCGGCACGGGCATCGGCACCGCCGGCGGCCGCAGCGACAGCCAGGCGACCAGGGCGGCCAGGGCGCCCAGGGCCGCCAGGACCGCGGCGAAACCGGCCAGCCCGGAGGCGCCGCGCAGGATTGGATGTTGACGCATCGCGCTCTCCGCTGCGTGAATAAAAAAAGCCCGCCAGGCAAGGAGGGGAGGGCGGGCAAAACGGGCTATTGATCCAGGGTCCAGACGTAGGCCAGTTGCGCCCACCCGGCTTCCGGCACGCCGTTGCTGGTGGCCGGCTTGAAGGCGCACAGGCTGAGGGCGTTCACGGCGGCCCGGTCCAGCTCGCGCGAACCGCTGCTGCGTTCGATGCGCGACGCACTGACCCGGCCATCGGCGCCCACCAGCAGCGACAACAGGGTGGTGCCGCTGATGCCTTCGCGGGCGGCGCGCGCCGGGTAGTCGGGCAGGGCGCAGGCCCTGGGGTCGGCCAGCACCGCGGTGCGCACCGGCGCGCTCGCCGCCTGCGCCGGCGGTGGGCCGGGAACGGCGTCCGCCGGCGCCTGCGCTGTCGCTGCGGGCGCAGGGAAGGGATCGGGCGTGGCGCTGGCCCGCAGCGGCGGCGCCTCCGGCGGCGCCACTTCGACCTCCGGCTGCGGCACCAGCAGCGGCGGCGGCACGATCTTCGGCATCGACTGCAGCGGCTCCGGCGGCGGGGGCGGATCGACGTGCTCGGGCTCGATCATCACCAATACCTGCTCGGGCAGGCGGGACAGGGAAAGATGACGGCTGTCGATGCCGTGGATGAAGAGGGCGCCGATCGCGACGTGCAGGCCGGCCACCAGCATGAACTTGCCGGCCTTGCCGCTATCCGCCCTGGTATGGGAAAACTGCATGGTCATCCTCCTTGTTGTGCTGCGTTGTATGAGCAAAACGACGAGCTGTTGGAATGACTATATGCTAGTAGACAGCAAAAATCAAAGCTATTTCATGGTATTCATTTATGCCAGGTGCTGTCAGGTCGCTTCCATCCCGGTTGTATGGAATAATCGCCCTTGCCTTCACGTCTTCGATGTCGTGGTAGGCGCGGCTACCAGGCACTGGCAAGCCGATGTCGATTTGAACGCTCCTGGAGAACACCGTGCAGAAAGAGCAGCAACAGCCGGTCCGCGTGATGCTGGCGGACGACCACCCGATCGTGATGACCGGTTTCGCCATGTCGCTGGCGGCCCAGGGCATGGAAGTGGTTGGGCAGGCCAAGACCCCGAGCGAGGCGGCGGCGATGTACGCGGAACAGAAGCCCGACGTGGCCGTGCTCGACATCCGCTTCGGCACCGAGCTGACCGGCCTGGACGCGGCGCAGAACATCCTGAAGGCGGACCCGCAGGCGAAGATCGTGTTCCTCAGCCAGTTCGACCAGGACAGCCTGATCAAGGAAACCTACCGCCTCGGCGCGCATGCCTTCGTGACCAAGGATTGCGATCCGGCCGACCTGGCCGATGCGGTGCGCCACGCGCACGCGGGCAAGCTGTATTTCCCGCCCCAGATCGCCGAACGCCTGGCCAGCATCGCGGTGCGCGGCGACGTCTCGCCGCAGTCGCAGCTGGACGAGCGCAGCCTGGAAATCTTCAAGCTGATGGCCGAAGGATTGACCAACAACGAGATCGCCGAGCGCCTGAATTTGTCGAGCAAGACGATCAGCAACATCAGCCAGTCGGTGAAGGAAAAGCTGGGGGTGCATCGCCAGGCCTACATCACCAAGCTGGCGGTGAAGCATGGGTTGATCGAGCCTTAATGGCCTTGGCGCGGCGCTTGCTACACGTGCTTGGGCGATGGAACTTGGGGCCCTGCCTTCGCAGGGGCGACGTTTTGAGGAAGCGGGCCGATGTCGCATCCCTGGTCCGCACCCTATGCACATCGCCCCTGCGCAGGCAGGGGCCCAAGTTCGCCGCGCTGATGTGCACCTTCCTTTTGGCCCTCACCGCCCATGCCGCCCAACCCGACCCGCCCCAGGGCTTCGGCTTCCAGATTCTGACCGCCGACGACAGCGCCATCACCCGCCGCATCAGCGAAGACTTGTATAAACGCCTGGTCCCGATCTTCGGCAGTTTCCGCACCGAGCTGGCCCAGCGCCGGCGCACGCTGTACGTCGCCATCGGTCCCAGCGCGCTGCGCGAGGTGGCGGCGCGGCAGTGCGATTGCGTGGTGGTGTCCGCCTTCACCTCGAGCCAGGTCTACCGCGGCATCGCCGCCAGGCTGCCGCCAGGCCGGGCCGCCGCCATCACCGCGGTGTACGCCGAACCCGCGCCGGCCGACCAGTTGCGCCTGGCCGCGCTGCTGTACCGGCGGCCGGTGCGGGTGGCGGCCCTGCTCGGGGACGAGACGGCGTTCCTGAAACCGGCCCTGGTGCTTGAAAAGGTCACGGTGCTGGAAGCGGGGGCAGAGCGTGACAACGGCGGCGGCAACATCAACCAGCTGCTGAACCGCATCGCCCAGACCGACGTGCTGCTGGCCCTGCCCGACGCCGCCATCTACAACACCGAGAACTTCCGCAACATCCTGCTCTCGACCTACCGTCACAAGCAGGGCGTGATCGGCTTTTCCGCCGACATGGTCAAGGCCGGGGCGCTCGGCACCACCTATTCCGAGGTCGAGGACATCAACACCCAGGTCGCCGAGATCGCGGCCGCCTACGTCGCCGGCGGCAAGCTGCCGGCGCCGCGGTTCCCGCATTACTTTCGCACCATCGTCAACGAGGGCGTGGCGCGCTCGCTCGACGTGACGGTGGACGACGCCGCGCGCCGCTTCGCGCGCCTGCCGCCGGCGGCGCCTCCGCTGTCGTCACCTGTTCAGCGGCCATGACCCCCCGCTTCGCATGGCGCTTCTGGCGCGGCTGGAGCATCGGCCTGCGCATGGCGTTCATTACCATGCTGCCGGTGGTGCTGCTGTTTTCCTCCTTCGTCTGGTATTCCTGGTACGCGCACCGGGCCCAGGTCGACGAGGAACTGGCCGAGCGCGGGCGCATCCTGGCGCGTGCGCTGGCCGAGACCAGCGAGTACAACGTCATCTCCGGCAACCTTTCCGACCTGCGCCTCACCATCAACGGCCTGGTGCAGTCGGACCGCAGCGTGTACCGCGTCGATGTGGTGGACACCACTGGACGCATCGCGGTGAGCGCGGTGTCCGAGCATCCGATCGAGGCGGAGCCGCGCTGGTACGAGGCGCCGATCAGCAAGCAGGTGGTGTGGATCAACCTGTTCTCGGACAACGGCACGCCGCACGTCTCGGCCTCCAGCGGCACCCGCCCGCAGACGATGACCAGCGAGGTGGTGGGGCGGGTGCGCGTGACCATGTCGCCGACCAACATGCTGACCAAGCAGCTGCGACGCTTTCGCATCGAGCTGGCGATGGCGGCGCTGGCGCTGGCGGCCAGCGGCGCGCTCGCCTTCATCCTGGCGCGCAGCCTGACGGTGCCGCTGCGCGAGGCGATCGCGGTGCTGCGCCGTATCCGCGGCGGCAACGTGCGCGTGCAGTCGCCGGTGACGACCGGCGGCGAGATCGGCGAGCTGCAGGCTTCGATCGGCGAGATGTCGGTGGCGCTCGACCAGTCGAAGCAGGACCTGGAAAACAAGGTGGAAGCACGCACGCGCGACCTGCTGGCTTCGCGCAACGAGGCCTTGCGCGCCGACGCCGACAAGCGCAAGCTGATCCAGAAGGTCAACAGCATCATCGAGGACGAGCGCAAGAGCATCGCGGTCGAGATCCACGATGAACTCAACGCATCCCTGATCGCGGTGCGACTGGAATCGCAGACCATCCAGCACCTTGCCAAACAGCTTTCCAGCAAGCCTGCGCCGGGACCGGAAGTCGAGCAGATCGGCGCCAAGGCCCAGGCGATCACCAAGCTGGCGCTCGACCTGTACGCCAACGGCCGCCGCCTGGTGCGCAGGCTGCGCCCGGAGGTGCTGGACATGCTGGGCCTGCACGGCGCGGTCGAGGAAATGGTGAGCCACTACCGCAGCGCCGGCCTGGTGTTCGATTTCCATACCGAGGGCGATTTTTCCCGGATCGGCAACGAGCTGGCGATTTCCGCCTACCGCATCGTGCAGGAAGCGCTGTCCAACATCATGAAGCATTCGGGCGCCGGCTTCGCGCGCGTCAGCCTGGTGCTGTCCGAGGCCAGCGACGCGCTGCAGATCGAGGTGCAGGACGATGGCGAGGGCTTCGATCCGGCGCTGGCCTCCGAAGGCATCGGCATCATCGGGATGCGCGAGCGCGTGTTCGCGCTCGGCGGCAGCATCCAGGTGCAGTCGCGGCCGGGCGAGGGCACGCTGGTGGCGATCGCACTGCCACTCCAGGGCGCATCTGCGGTATCTTAGCGGTCTCGGTAACACTCTCAGACCACACCATGTCCACAGCATTGAAGACGCCTTTCGAGAAGGGCAACCAGAACCAGACCACCACCTGGGCCGACTGCATCGCCTGGTACCAGGACCTGGCCAGGCAACACCCGCGCGTGCTGCGCTTTTCCCAGATCGGCACTTCGGATGCGGGCGTGCCGATCCACGCCGGCGTGGTCAGTGCCGACGGCGCCTTCGACCGCGCCGAGATCAAGCGCGAGAATCGTCCGGTGTTCTTCAACAATAACGGCATCCACCCGGGCGAACCCGAAGGCGTCGACGCCTGCATGGCGCTGGTGCGCGACTTTTGCGAAGACCCGGCACGCCTGGCCGCGCTGGGCAAGACCGTGTTCATCTTCATCCCGCTGTACAACGTCGACGGCGCCTTCAACCGCAACGATACCTCGCGCGTGAACCAGGACGGTCCCGAGCAGTTCGGCTTCCGCGGCAACAGCCGCCACCTGGACCTGAACCGCGACTTCGTCAAGTGCGACACGCTCACCGCGCGCGTGTTCAACGAATTCTTCAGCGCCTGGGATCCGGACGTGATGGTCGATACCCATACGTCGAACGGCGCCGATTATGCGTACACGATGACCCTGATCCATACCCAGGCCGACAAGCTGGGCGGAGAATTGGGCGTGTTCCTGCGCGACACGATGCTGCCGCACATGTACGCCGAGATGGACAGGCGCGGCTGGCCGACCTGCCCGTACGTGAACCCGGTCAAGGACAGCCCGGACGAGGGCATCGCCGAATTCCTGGAGACGGCGCGCTTCTCGACCGGCTACGCGGCCCTGCACCACACGATCGGTTTCATGCCCGAGACCCACATGCTGAAGCCCTTCGCCGACCGCTACCACTCGATGCGCGCGCTGGTGGAAACGGCGCTCGACTTCACCGTCTCGCGCGGCGACCAGATCGTCCAGTTGCGCCGCGCCGCCAAGGACAACGGCCGCACGCGCCGCGAATGGCCGATCCACTGGGCGCTGGACGAGGCGAATCCGTCCAGCTTCCGCTTCAAGGGCTACGCCGCGCAATACAAGCCGAGCGTGCTGGGCGACTACCAGCGCCTGTGGTACGACCGTAGCGCGCCTTACGAAAAGGAGATCCCGTACTACAACCGCTTCCCGGCCGACATCGTGGTCTACGCGCCGCGCGCCTACGTGGTGCCGCAGCAGTGGCGCGAAGTGATCGAGCGCCTGCAGTGGAATGGCGTGCGCATGGAGCGGGTGGAGGCCGAGCGCCAGCAGGAGGTGGCCTGCTACCGCGTGCTGTCGGTGACCCCGCGCCCGAACGCCTACGAGGGCCACATGTTCCACGACGACGTGCAACTGGAACGCGGCTGCGCCAGCGTCACCCTGCGCCCCGGCGACCACATCGTCTGGCTCGACCAGGACAAGGCCCGCTACGCGGTCGAGATGCTGGAACCGCTGGCCCACGACAGCTTCTTCCGCTGGGGCTTCTTCAACAGCGTGCTGGAAAAGAAGGAAGCGTATTCGGATTACGTGTTCGAGGACGAGGCCGAGAAGCTGCTGCGCGACGAGCCGGACCTGGCGGCGAAGTTCGAGTCCTGGAAGACCGCCAACCCGACGCTGCTGGCGGACCAGGGCGCGGTGCTCGACTTCATCTTCGCCCACTGCGCACGCTACCGCGAGCCGGAATGGCGCCGCTATCCGGTCTTCATGATCGATTGAACACGAGCAGGAGAGTGAGGAGAACAATGCATAAAACGATCCTGGCGGCGCTGTCCGCCGCCTTCGGCTGGCTGGCCGTCCAGGGCACCGCGGCTGCCGCGGCAGATGGCACATCCGCCGCCGGCCAGACCTATTTCGAGCGCAACTGCGCCAGCTGCCACACGGCCGATGCAAGCATGGGCTCGCGCGCCGGCCCCGGCCTGTTCAACGTGGTCGGCCGCAAGGCCGCCGGCGTCCCCGGTTTCAATTACACGGACGCACTGTCCAAGGCGGGCGCCGCCGGCAAGACCTGGACCCGGCAGGAACTCGACGTCTTCCTGCGCGACCCGAACAAGGACGTGCCGGGTACCGCGATGCCGATCGGCGTCGCCGACGCCAAGCAGCGCGCCGCCGTGATCGACTACCTCGCCGCGCGGAGCGGCAAGGCGGCGGCGCCCGCCGCGACCCCGAAAGTGGCCGGCGCGGCGGGCAGCGACGGCGGCAAGGCCGGCGCCTGGACCGAGGACAAGCCGGGCGACCTGCACCACATCACCGTCGCCAATCTGGTGCAGCCGTTCGCCAGCGAGAGCGCCGGCAACGGTCCGAAGGTGGCCGCACGGCCGGACGGCGCGCTGCCGGCGGTGCCGAAGGGCTTCAAGGTGACGACCTTCGCCACCGATACGGGCAAGGCGCGCCTGGCGCTGCGCGCGCCGAACGGCGACATCATCCTGGCCGACACCGGCAAGGGCCAGCTCTCGATTTTGCGCTCCAAGGGCGGCAAGGATGGCTACGACCGGGCCGACGTTAGCTCCGTCTTCGCCAGCGGCCTGTCGCGCCCTTACGGCCTGGCGCTGTGGCCGTCCGGCCCGAACCCGACCTACCTGTACGTTGCCAACGTGAATTCGGTGGTGCGCATTCCGTACAGGGTGGGCGACCTGAAGGCGAAGGGCAAGCCGGAGACGGTGGTCGAGAAGCTCAGCGACACCACCGGCGGCCACACCACGCGCACGCTGGCGTTCTCGAAGGATGATAAAACCCTGTTCGTGTCGGTGGGCTCGGCCACCAATGTCGCCAGCGGCATCGGCAACAAGCCGCCGCTGCCGCTGGCCCAGTGGGAACAGCGGCACGGCCTGGGCGGCACCTGGGCCGAGGAAACCGACCGCGCCACGGTGCTGGCCTTCGATGCGGACGGCAAGAACCGCCGCAACTTCGCCAACGGCCTGCGCAACTGCGTCGGCATGCTGGTGCATCCGGACAGCGGCGACCTGTACTGCAGCGTGAACGAGCGCGACGAACTGGGCGACAACCTGCCGCCCGACTACGTCACGCGCGTGAAACCGGGCGGCTTCTACGGCTGGCCGTGGTACTACCTGGGCGACCACGAAGACCCGCGCCTGAAGGGCATCCGCCCCGACCTGAAGGGCAAGGTAAGCACGCCCGACACCCTGGTCCAGGCGCACTCGGCGCCGCTGGGCATGGCGGTCTACCACGCCCCGGCGGGCGCGCAGAACGCCTTCCCGAAGGAATACGAGGGCGACATCTTCGTGGCCCTGCACGGCTCCTGGAACCGCGGCATCCGTACCGGCTACAAGGTGGTGCGCGTGATGATGAAGAACGGCGCGCCGACCGGGCAGTACCAGGACTTCATGACCGGGATGGTGCTGAGCGACCGCGACGTCTGGGGCCGGCCGGCGGCGGTGGCGGTGGCGGCGGATGGGGCGCTGCTGGTGGTGGACGACGCCGGCGGGGTGGTGTGGCGCGTGGCGCCGGAGCGTTGACACCATGCGGACCATGATCGCATGGGTGCTGGCCTTGTCCGCACAGGCCGCGGCCGCTGCGGATGCGCCGAATTTCTACGTCGTCGACATGCGCCACGAAGGCAGCGCGTCCCTGCACGCCGCCATGCCCGGTGTGCCGGCAGGGATGGAATTGCCCTACGTCCTGACCGATCCGAAGGCCAGAATCGCGTGTTGCTTCCTTGTCGGCGCAAAGCCGGGCACCAAGCCGTTGAAAAAGGCGGCTACCCAGTCGGAGGTCCTGCTCAAGGACGAAGGCGCGTCGGGCTTCGCCTATGTTGGCTACCTAACGGGCAAGGGAGCCGCCGCAGTGCAGCTGGGCGATATCGGCTTCGGTTTCACGGGCATGACCGCGGTCCGGGGCCGTGGTCGCGATACCTGGGAAGTCACGCTGGGACAGGGGAGTACACCGCTGATCGTTCGCCAATGCACCGGGATCGAAGGCCTCCATATCCGGCTGTATCGCGGGATCGCCGACAGGAAGCCGTATGCCGACTACTATGTGCCGCTTGGGTATGACACCGAGCCGAGCTGCCCGGACTATTGATAGGAGCCGCAGCCGCTGCGATGCCCGGCGCGGCAGCTGCGGGTATGTTTTCGCCGCCGCCGCTGGCGAATTCATAGCCGCGTTCGAGCAGCTTGCACGTGTAGTGGCCTGACATAAAAACCGGGGCATGGCCCCGGTTGCGTTACGCCCTGGTACGCTGTCTTACCTGGATTCCGCGATCCAGCGATCCACCTTCTTCTCCAGCAGCGCCAGCGGCAGCGTGCCTTCGCCCAGCACGATCTCGTGGAACTTCGGCAGGCTGAACTTCGGTCCCAGCGCGCTTTCCGCGCGGCGGCGCAGTTCCTGGATCTTCAGGGCGCCGATCTTGTAGCCCAGCGCCTGGCCCGGCCAGGCCATGTAGCGCTCGGTCTCGCTGCGCGCGATCGATTCCGGATAGCCCAAGGTCTCGCGCATGTACTGGATCGATTGCTCGCGGGTCCAGCCTTTCGTATGCATGCCGGTGTCGACCACCAGGCGCACGGCGCGCAGCATCTCGTCGTTCAGGTGGCCGAAATAATCTTCCGGCTTGTCGAACAGGCCCATCTCGCGGCCCAGGGTCTCGGCGTACAGCGCCCAGCCTTCCGTAAAGGCGTTGTTGCCGCCGAACTTGCGGAAGTTCGGCAAGTCCAGCTCCTGCATCAGGGCGATGTGGAAGTGGTGGCCGGGCTGGCCTTCGTGCAGGAACAGCGTGACCATGCCGGTGCTGCCGTACTGGGCCGGGTCGTTCACCACCGACCAGAACACGCCCGGCCGCGAACCGTCCACCGCCGGCGGGGTGTAGTGGTCGGAGGCGGTCGCGCGCGACAGCTCGGGCTCGAGGCGCAGGTCGAGCGGCGTCTTCGGGCGCAGCGTAAACAGCGCCGGCAGCTTGGTCTTCAGTTGGGCATCCAGCTTGCGGTAGACGTCGATGACTTCGCGGTCGGTCTTGAACGGCTTGTACCTGGCCTGCTCCGACACCCAGGTCGGCAAGCCGGCGGCCGCGCCGGTGTAGCCCATCTGCGGTCCGATGCGGCCATATTCTCCCTGGATGCGCGCCACTTCCTTCAGGCCGATCTGGTGGATCTGTTCCGGCTGCAGGTCGGTCGTGGTCTGGCTGGCCACGCGCACCAGGTACCAGTCCATCCCTTGCGGCAGGGCGCTCCAGCCGGTGCTGGCGCGGCTGGCCGGCAGGTAGTCGGTTTCCAGGAAGGCCGCCAGGCGCTGCAGCGCCGGATCGAGCTTGCCGTCGATGGTGGCGCGGTAGGCGGCCGCGAGTTTCTTCTTGTCGGCGTCCGGGAAGGCCGCCGGCAGGTTCTTGACCGGACCGTAATAGATGCTGTCCTCGGCCTTGGCGGCCACCAGCTGCTTGAACTGCGGCAGGCTCGAGACCACCAGCGCCTTCGGCAGCACGATGCCGCGCCGGATCCCTTCGCGCATGTTGGCGATGGCCTGGTCGATCCACGGGCCGAGCTGGTCCAGGCGGTTCAGGTAGGCCTGGTAATCCTTCACGGCCGACAGCGATTGCGCGCCCTGGCCGCTGGCGTAGTTCGCCAGCGTCACCGGCATGCTGTCCATCTGGTTGATCGGCAGCAGGTGCTCGGGGAAGGGTTCGAAGCGCAGCGCGGTGGCCAGTTCGTAGTCGAGGATGTCGTAGCTGGTCTGCTCGCGCCGGGGCAGGCCGTCGCGCCGGATCGCGTGCAGGCGCTTGACGAAGCCTTTATACAGCGCGAACTGGGCGGCGCGCTGCTTCGGCCCGATCGTCATGCCGATCTGGTCGGCGAAGCGGTTGTCGCCGCTCTCGCCGGCCGACACCGGATCGAAGCGCGCCAGCGCGTCGTAGTAATCGTCGGCCAGCTTGTTCAGGGCCTTGGCCTGGGCGCTGTCGGCGCCGGCAGTGTTGGCGGCCTGGGTAGTGGTGCCCTGGGTGGCGCCCGCGTGTGCGCAGGCGATCAGGGCGGCGGCGGCGATGACGCCCAGCTTCAAGATGTGTTTCATTGTCAGGATGTGCGTGGTGATAGGAACGAGACGGCGCCAAGCATACGCCTGGCGCCGCCTTTACGACGGCAAAGGATCAGTAGCTCGCCAGCGGCGCCAGCTGGCCGCCCTTGAAGGTGTAGACCGTGACCGCGGTCTTTTTCAGGTTGCCGGCCGCGTCGTAGCCGTAGGTGCCGGCCACGCCCGTGTAGCTGGCCGTGTGCAGCACCTTGCCTACGGCGGCGGCGTCGACGCTGTTCGCGTCCTGGATCGCCTGGGCGATGAACATGGCCTGGTCGTAGAAGGCGGGCGCGTACACGTCCGGCTCACGGCCGAAGCGCTGCTTGTAGCGCGCCTTGAAGGCCGGGCCGCCGGCCTGCTTGTCGAGCATCGCGCCGGCCTGGGCGCACATCACGTTGGCACCGACGGCGTCGCCGCCCAGCTTGGCCATCTCGGGGCTGCACAGGGTGTCGCCGCCGAGCAGGCGCACGTTGGCCAGGCCGAGCTGCTTCATCTGGCGCGCCATCGGGGCGCCCTGCGGGGCGTAGCCGCCGAAGAAAATGGCATCGACCTTCCTGGTGCGGAAGGAAGTGAGGATCGAGGCGAAGTCGCTGGCCTTGTCGTTGGTGAATTCGCGGCCGGCGACGTTCAGGCCGGAGGCGCGCGCCTGGCGCGTGAATTCGTCGGCGATGCCCTGGCCGAAGGCGGTGCGGTCGTCGATCACGCCGACCGTCCTGATCTTGAGTTCCTTGGCCGCGTAGGACGCCATCGAGGCGCCGACCTGGGTGTCGCTGGCGACGATGCGGAACACGTTCGGGTAGCGCGCCTGCGTGATCTTCGGGCTGGTGCCGACGGTGGACATCAGGATGCCGGCGTCGTGATAGACGCGCGAGGCGGGAATCGCCACGCCCGAGTTGTAGGGGCCGAGCACGAACTTGACGCCGGCGTCGGCGAACTTCTGCGCCACGTTGACGCCGGCCTTCGGGTCGCCCTGGTCGTCCTCGGAGCGCAGTTCGAACCGCACGGCCTTGCCGCCGACCTTGATCTTCCTGGCATTGAGTTCCTCGACCGCCAGGCGCACGCCGTTCTCGTTGTCCTTGCCGGCAAAGGCGTTGGCGCCTGTCAGCGGGCCGCTCAGGCCGATGCGTACGATCTGGTCCTGGGCCAGGGCTGGAACTGCGCCGGACAGCATGCCGGCCGCGATGGCGAGTGAAACGATTTTCATTGTTGCCGCGTCTCCGTTAGGTTCGAACGGACGCCATCATCGCACGATTTTATTCAGGCGGGCAGCCCGTGCGAGATCAGGTCCAGCGGCAGCGCGGTGGTGTACTTGATCTGCTCCATCGAGAACGCCGACGACACGCCGGCCAGCTGCGCGGTCTTGATCAGCTTCTTGTAGAAGCGGTCGTAGCCGCCGATGTCGGTGGTGACCACCTTCAGCAGGTAGTCGACGTCGCCGCTCATGCGGTGGAATTCGAGCACTTCGGGCAGGGCCACCACGGCCGAGGCGAAGCGCTCCAGCCACTTCTCGTCGTGTTCGACGGTGCGCACGCTGACGAACACCGTCACCGGCAAGCCGACCTTGTTGCGGTTGACGATGGTGACCCGGCTCTCGATATACCCGTCTTCTTCCAGGCGCTTGACGCGCTTCCAGCAGGGGGTGCTGGACAGTCCGACCTTCTCGCTCAGCCCGGAAATCGACAGGGTGGCATCGGCCTGGAGCGCCGCCAGAATCGCACAATCGTATTTATCGAGTGAGTTCATTCTATTATCCTGCCTAGGTCGGAATATTTGTTCTAAGGGGCTGGAAAAAGGGGTGGAACTTTAGGACGTCTTAACCTGCATGAGTCCGTAACATATTACTCAATATGGCGCATTCCGCGCATAATTTTTTGGACTTTTGGCAATTATTTCATGAGCCCAGCATTTCAAGCCGATGCTTTCCAGCCCGATGCTTTCCAGGCCGACGAACTCTATCTCGACGCCAACGCCACCTCGCCGGTCCTGCCCGCCGCCATCGCGGCCGCGCTGGATGCGATGGGTGGATGCTTCGGCAATCCCAGCAGCAGCCATGCGTGCGGACTGCGCGCCAAACGGATCCTCGACGATACCCGCATGCGCGCGCGCCGCGTGATGAACGCCGGGCCGGGCCGGGTGCTGTTCACCAGCGGCGCCACCGAAGGCATCCAGACCGCCGTGCTGTCGGCGCTGTGCGCGGTGCGTGAACGGCTGGCCGCCGGCGACACCTGCGGCGACCTGCTGCTCTACGGCGCCACCGAGCACAAGGCGGTGTCGGAAAGCCTGGCGCACTGGAACCGCCTGCTGGGAACCGGGCTGACCCTGCGCGCGCTGCCGGTCGACGCCGACGGCCGCCACCGCCTGGACGTGCTGCGCGAACTGGCGCCGCGCGCCGCGATGGTGTGCACGATGGCCGCCAACAACGAGACCGGTGTGGTCTCCGACCTGGACGGCATCGCGCAGGTCCTGCGCGCGTGCGCGCCGCGCGCCTACTGGATGGTCGATTGCGTGCAGGCGCTCGGCAAGCTGCCGCTCGACCTGGCGCATACCCGCATCGACTACGCGCCGTTCTCCGGCCACAAATTGTATGCGCCGAAGGGCATCGGCATCCTGTACGTGCGCGACGGCGCGCCGTACACGCCGCTGATGATCGGCGGCGGCCAGGAAAGCGGGCAGCGTTCCGGCACCGAGAACATGGCCGGCGTGGCCGCCCTCGGCGCCGTGCTGGCCGCGCTGCAAGAGGGGACGACGTTCCGCACCCACGCCGAGATGGGCGCCATGCGCGACGCATTGGCGACGGCGCTGCACGACGCCTTTCCCGGCATCGTGTTCAATACGCCCATGCACCACGCGCTGCCGACCACGCTGAATTTCGCCGTGCCGGGCCTGCCGTCGAAGGAGCTGCTCGACCTGTTCGACGCCGCCGGCGTGCGCGTCAGCGCGGGGTCGGCCTGTTCGGCGGCCAAGGCCGCGCCCAGTTACGTGCTGGAGGCGATGGGCCTGCCCCTGTGGCGCAGCAGCGGCGCCGTACGCCTGTCGTTCGGGCCGCTGGCCACGCCGGACTTCATCGCCGACGCCTGCGCGCGCATCCGCCGCTGCGGGCAGGCGCTGCGCACGCCGGCCCTGGCGCCGTCGCCCCTGTCCGGCGCCGCGCACGGCCTGCTGCAGGCCAGCAGCGACGGCCGCCACGGCTGGATCGCGTTCGACCTGGAGGCCGGCGTGGGCGTCGCGATCGACCCGCCGCTGGCGCTGGCGCCTCGCCTCGCGGCCTTGACCGGTGCGCGTGGGCTGCGCATGGCGGCGGTGCTCGGTACCGGTGCCGACCCGGATGGCGCGGCCGCGCGCGCGGCCTTGCGCGCCGCGCTGGGCCAGCCGCAGCTTGACCCCGGCACGCTGGGCTGGCCGGCCGGCGCCGATGCGATCGCCGTCGGCGGCCGCACGCTGACGCGGGTCGCGGCCGAGGGCACGCGCGTGCACTACCGGCTGGCGGCGCCGGATGCGGCCGGCATTGTCTTCAGCGGCGATGCGCACCCGGCAGACCCGGTCGACCCGGCGACCCTGGTGTGCCATGGCGCCGACATCGACGGCCTGCCGTTCCGGATCGCCGGCGATGCCTTGCGCCTTGCCGCGGACCATGCGGATGGCGGCGCCGCGCAGCTGGACCCGGCGGCGCTGGAAGCCTTCCTGCGCACGCATGCGGACGCGCTGCTGGTCGACGTGCGCGAACAGGCCGAGGCGGCCGCCGGTGCATGCCGGCTGCATGGCCGCGATGCGCTCAACCTGCCGCTGTCGCGCCTGGCCGAACACATCGGCCACTTCCTGGCCACGCCAGGACGTCCCCTGGTGTTCGTGTGCCGCAGCGGCAACCGCAGCGCACGGGCCGCGCAGGCGCTGCGCCGCGCCGGACACCCGCAGACGTGGACCCTGGTGGGCGGCATCGCGCTCGCATAAGGCAGGGCGGGCCAGCGTTCGTTAGCGCACTGTGCCCGGCCCCGTCCTCTTCTAGCATGGCTGCAGCCGTGCGCCTCGATACCGCTTGCCAGCAGTCCGGCTGCGCACGCAACTATCGAGGTTCCTGTTGAAAGACGAAAAAGACCGCCTGTCCGACGATGCCGCGCCGCTGCGCGCCGAACTGTTTTCCGCGTCCCGGATGGCGGTCCATGCGCGCACGCTGGCAGGGCTGCACCAGCTGGCCAGCCGGCCGGCCGGCGCGCGCCTGGGCGAACGGCTCGCGGACAACGCCGCCGTCATCGACGCCGTCCTGGCCGCCCTGTCGCGCGCGGCCAGGGCCGGCATGCGCCTGCCGGCGGCGGCCGACTGCCTGCTCGATCACACCTGGCTGATCGAGGAACAGGTGCGCCTGGCGCGCAGCCGGCCAATGGAGAGCGGCAGCGCGGCGCTGCCATGCCTGGAGGATGCGGGCAGCCGCGGCGAGCCGCGCATCTATCGCCTGGCGCTGGAACTGGTCGCGCATGGCGACGGCCGCATCGAGCCGGAAAGCCTGGCGCGCTTCGTCGCCGCCTACCAGGAAGGCGCGCCGCTGGCCCTGGGCGAGCTGGCGGCGCTGCCCGGCATGCTGCGCCTGGTCCTGCTGGAGAACCTGCGCCGCATCGCCGCGCGCCAGGACCATGCCTGCCGCCAGCGCGCGCTGGCCAGGCACTGGGCCGAGCGCCTGGCCGCCACGGCCGACGAGCGTCCGGGCGACCTGGTCCTGCGGGTGGCCGACATGGCGCGCGCGGTGCAGCCGCTGGACGATGGCTTCGTGGCCGACATGGCGCGCCAGCTGCAAGGGCGTGGTGCGGCGCTGGCGCAGGCGACGCAATGGATGGACGCGCACCTGGCGGACGAAGGGCGCAGCGCCGAGGCGGCGCTGCAGGCCGACATCGCCCGCCAGGAGGGCGACCGGGTCTCGGCCGCCAACAGCATCGGCAGCCTGCGCCTGCTGGGCACCGTGGACTGGTGCGAATTCGTCGCAAGCCTGAGCGCGGTCGAGCAGGCGCTGCGCCAGGACCCGGCCGGGATCTACGGCAGGATGGATGGCGCCACCCGCGACGATTACCGCCGGGCGGTGGCGCGCCTGGCACGCGCCAGCGGGCGCAGCGAGACCGAAGTCGCGGGCGAGGCAGTGGCCCTGGCGTCGCTGGAAGAGGGCGCCGGCGCCGCACCGGACCGGCGCGAACGCCACGTCGGCCATTACCTGGCCGGCGCCGGCCTGGCGCGCCTGCGCCGCCGCCTCGAGATCCGGCCCGGCCTGGCCGGCACGCTGCGCCGCCATCCGCTGCCGTGCTACCTGGGCGCCGCCGCCGTCCTGACCGCCCTGTTCACGGCGGCCGCCGTGATCCACGCGGCGCAGGGCGGCGCCGGCCATGCGCTGCTGTTCACGCTCGGCGTGCTGGGCGCGCTCGGTGCCGGCCAGCTGGCGCTGGCCTTGACCGACCTGCTGGCCGCGCGCCTGGTGCGTCCGCGGCCGCTGCCGCGCATGGATTTCAGCGACGGCATGCCGCCCGACGCGCGCACGGTGGTGGCCGTGCCCGCGGTGCTGGCCGAGGCGGGCGACGTGGCCGCGCTGTGCACCCAGCTCGAAACCTGCTACCTGGCCAACCGCGATCCGGGCCTGCGCTTTTGCCTGCTGACCGACCTCGACGACGCGCCGCTGCGCGAGATGATCGGCGACGATGAACTGGTCGCGCAGGCGCGCGGCGCGATCGCCGCCCTCAATCTCAGGTACGCCGGCGAGGCCGAAGCCGGTCCCTTCCTGCTGCTGCACCGCGCGCGTACCTGGAACGAAGGAGAACGTGCCTGGATCGGCCGCGAGCGCAAGCGCGGCAAGCTGGACGACCTGGCCGCCTTCCTGCGGGATGGCGCGCGTGCGCCGTTCGCCGTGGTCGAGGGCGGCGTCGAAGGCCTGGCCGGGACACGTTACCTGATCGTGCTGGACGCCGGCACCCGGCTGGCGCGCGATGGCGCACGCGCACTGGCGGCGGCGATGGCGCATCCGCTGAACCGGCCCGTGCTGGACCCGGCGGGGCGCCGCGTGATCGCCGGCCACGGCCTGCTGCAGCCGCGCATGGCCGCCGACATGGCGCCGGAGGATGCGTCGCGCTACCAACGCCTGTGCGGCGGCGAGCACCCCGGAGAAGACAACGCGCAGCCGCCGTCCGACGTCGGCCAGGACCTGTTCGGCGCGGGCGCCTCCAGCGGCCAGGGCATCTACGACCTCGCCGTGTTCGCGCGCGTGGTGCAAGGACGCTTCCCGGACAACCGGGTGCTGTCGCACGGCCTGCTGGAAGCCTGGCACCTGCGTGCCGGCCTGTTGCGCGACGTCGCCCTGCACCAAGCCTGTCCGGCGCGCTACAGCGACGATGTCGGCCGCCGTCACCGCTGGATCCGCAGCGCCTGGCAACTGGCCGGCTGGTTGCGCACGCGCGTGCCGGCGCCCGCTGGGGGCAGGGTGCCGAATCCGCTGGCGCCGCTGGCGCGCTGGCGGCTGCTGGAACGCCTGCGCCGCAGCCTGGTGGCGCCGGTGCTGGCCGGGCTCCTGCTGCTGTGCTGGGCGCGGCTGGCGGCGGCGCCGTTCTGGAGCGCCGCGGTGCTGGCCGTGTTCTTCCTGCCAGTGAGCCTGCAGGCCGTCATCGGCCTGGCCGACAAGCCGCACGGCCTCGGGTTGCGCCGCCACCTGCTGAACTGGACGGAGGACACGCGCGCGGCCACGCTGCGCGCGCTGCTGGAGATGAGCTTCCTGCCCTACGAGGCGTATTACAGCGTCGACGCCATCGTGCGCAGCGCCTGGCGCATGGGCGTCTCGCGGCGCCGGCTGCTGGAGTGGAAGGTGCCGATCCTGGCGCGTTCCAGCACCGACCTGGAAAGCACCTGCCACACCATGTGGTTTGCGCCGGCGTTCGCGGTCGGCAGCGCGCTGCTGCTGTCGTTCGCCAATCCGCCGGCGCTGTTCGCGGCGGCGCCCCTGCTGCTGCTGTGGTTCCTGTCGCCGGTGCTGGCGTGGTGGATCAGCCTGCCGGCGGCGCGGCCCGCGCCCGTGCTGCGGCAGGACCAGCGCCGCTTCCTGCACACGCTGGCGCGCCGCACCTGGGCCTTCTTCGAGGACCACGTGACGGCCGCCTCCAACTGGCTGCCGCCCGCCGCCATCCAGGAACATCCGGCGCGCATGGGGGCGGATCCGGCACCGCAGCGCACCTCGCCCACCCACATCGGCCTGGCGCTGCTGGCCAACCTGGCGGCCCGCGATTTCGGCTATCTGGCGGACGCCGGACTGCTGCAGCGCACGCGCGCGACGTTGCAGGCGATGGAGCGCCTGGAGCGCCACCGCGGCCATTTCTACAAGGATTACGACAGCGCGCGCCTGGCGCCGCTGCTGCCGCTTGCGGTGTCCACGGCGGACAGCGGCCACCTGGCCGCCCACCTGCTGACCCTGGCCGCCGGCCTGGAACAGATGGCCGACCAGCCCGTCGCATCGACCCGCGCGCTGGACGGCATCCGCGCGACCCTGGACGTGGTCGAGGAGGCTGCCGGAGACGCCGCGCCGGCGGTCCGCGCCGCGCTCGACGCCATGCGGCGCCAGCTCGGCCCCGACCGCTGCCGCAACACCGATACGCTGCCCGGCCTGTCCGCTTGCCTTGACGCGCTGGCGCAGGCCGCCGCCGCCCTGGAACGGGCAGTGCCCGGCGCGGCCGGCGCCGACCTGCGCGATTGGGCCGGCAAGCTGGCCGCGCAATCCCGCGCCGCGCATGCCGACCTGCTCCTGATGACGCCCTGGATGCGCGCGGTGCAGGAATACGTGATCGACGCCAGCCTGACCCGCATCCCGACCCTGCGCGAGCTGGCGGACGCCGATGCGCGCGCGCCGGCGCAGCTCGCCGCGATGGTGCGCGCGGGCGCCGCCAACGCGCGGGCGCGCCTGGACGAGATCCGGCTGCTGGCAAGCCAGGCGCGCAGCTTCGCGGCGATGGATTTCGGTTTCCTGTACGACCGCGCCACCCGCCTGCTGGCAGCCGGTTTCAACGTCAGCGAACGCCGCCTCGACGCTGCCGGCCCCGGCCTGCTGGCGTCGACGGCGCGGCTGGCCAGCTTCGTCGGCATCGCGCAAAACCAGCTGCCGCAGGCGCACTGGTCCGCGCTGGGCCGCCCGCTGTGCCTGGTCGATGGCGAGCCGGTGCTGCTGTCGTGGGACGGCGCGATGCGGGACTACCTGATGCCGCTGCTGGTCATGCCGGGCTGGCGCGATACCCTGCTCGACCGCGCCTGCCGCGCCATCGTCCGTGTCCAGGGCGCCCATGGGCGGCGCCACGACATCCCCTGGGGCGTCTCGGCGTCGGCCTGCAACAGCGTGGACGCGGCCATGCATTACCAGGCCGGCGCCTTTGGCGTGCCCGGCGCCGGCATGCGCCGCGGCCTGGACCAAGACCTGGTGGTCACGCCGCATGCCGCCATGCTGGCCCTGATGGTCGAGCCGGTGCCGGCCTGCGCCAACCTGGAACGCATGGCGGCGCTCGGCTTCATGGGCCGCTACGGCTTCTACGAGGCGGCCGACTACACGCCGGCGCGCCTGCCGCCCGGCCAGCCGTGCGCCGTGGTGCGCGCCTTCATGGCGGATCACCAGGGCATGGGCTTGCTGGCGCTGTCGCACCTGCTGCACGATCGTCCGATGCAGCGCCGCTTCGAGGCCGATCCGCAGTGCCGCGCCGCGCTGCCCCTGCTGCAGGAGCCCATGCCCCGGTCCGGCGCCTTTGCCTGCCGCCACGTCGAAGACCGGGCGCCGCGTGCGCCGGCGCACGAGACGGACGCAACGGAAGCAGCGCGGCGCACGGTCACCCGGCCCGATGAAGGCCATCCGGAAGTGCAGCTGCTGTCGAACGGCCGCTACCACGTGATGGTGAGCGCCAGCGGCGCCGGCTACAGCCGCCATCATGAGCTGGCCCTGACGCGCTGGCGCGAAGACCCGAGCGCCGACGACAGCGGCTGGTTCTGCTACCTGCGCGACCTGGACAGCGGCGCCGTGTGGTCGACCACGCGCCAGCCGACGGCGGCCCAGGCGGACGCCTACGCCGCCGTGTTCTCGGAAGGCCGCGCCGAATTCCGCCGCAGCGACCACGGCATCGCGCTGCACACCGAGATCGTGGTGGCGCCCGACGACGATGTCGAACTGCGCCGCACGCGCATCGTCAACGCGTCGGATCGGGTGCGGACCCTGGAGCTGACCAGCTACGCCGACCTGGCGCTGGCCCCGCCCGCCGTCGACGCCGCGCATCCGGCGTTTTCGCGGCTGTTCCTGGAAACCGAGATCCTGGCCGAACGCGGCGCCATCCTGTGCACGCGCCGGCCCGGCGCGCCGGGCGCGCAGGGTGATACAGCGCCCGTCCTGCTGAACCTGATGGCGGTGCACGGGGCCGCCGGCGCGGCCGAATGCGAGACCAGCCGCGCCGCCTTCCTCGGCCGCGGCCGCGGCCATGCGCTGCCGCTGGCGCTGTCCAGCCGCGCGCCGCTCGGCGGCGCCGAGGGGACGGTGCTGGATGCGGCCGCCGTGATCCGCCGCCGCGTGACGCTGGCGCCGGGCGAAACGGTGACCGTGGACCTGGTGCTGGGCGTGGCCGGCACCCGCGACCAGGCCTGCGGCTTGATCGACACCTACCGCGAGCGGCAGGCCGCCGACCGCGTGTTCGAGCTGGCCTGGACCCACGGCCAGGCGCTGCTGCGCCAGCTGGACGCGAGCGAGGCCGACGCCCGGCTGTACGCCTGCCTGGCCGGCGCCGTGGTCTATCCGCACGGCGCGTTGCGGGCCGATGCCGCCCTCGCCGAGCAGCCGGGGGCGCACACGTCCACGGCCGGCCAGGCCGATGTGCTTCCGCTCGCGCATCCACTCGTGCTGTTGCGGCTGCGCGACGCCGCCGGCCTGGCACTGGCGCACCAGTTGCTGCGGGCGCACGCCTGGTGGCGCATGAAGGGGCTGGCGACGGAGCTGGTGATCTGGTGCGAGGAGGGCGAAGGCCCCGGCGGCTATCGCCACGCGCTGCGCGACCAGCTCCTGAACCTGGTCGCTTCCAGCCCCTGCGCGCAATGGCTCGACCGGCCGGGCGGCGTGTCGGTGCGCCTGGCGGCGCAGGTGCCGGAACCGGAGCGGACCTGGCTGCAGGCGCTGGCGCGGGTGGTGCTGTCGGACGAGCGCGGTGGCCTGGCCGAGCAGCTGCGCCGTGCCGCGCTGCAGAAGCCGGCATTGCCGCCGCCGCTGGTGCCGGATCCGGCGTACGCCATGCCGGCGTCGGCGCACGCGTCCATGCAGGAACCCGGGCTCGCTTTCGACAATGGCATCGGCGGCTTCAGCGCCGACGGCCGCGAGTACCTGATTCGCCTCGGGGCCGGCAGGCAGACGCCGGCGCCGTGGTGCAACGTGCTGGCCAGCCCGATGTTCGGCAGCGTGGTCTCGGAAAGCGGGCAAGCCTGCAGCTGGAACCAGAACGCGCGCGAATTCCGACTGACGCCGTGGGACAACGATCCGGTGTCGGACCGCGGCGGCGAAGCCTTTTATGTGCGCGACGAGGCCAGCGGCGTGTTCTGGTCGCCGACCGCCTGGCCGGCGCCGTCCGGCGGCGCCTACCTGACGCGCCACGGCTTCGGCTACAGCGCCTTCGAGCACACCGCGCACGGCATCCACAGCGAACTGCGGACTCACGTGGCGCTCGACGCGCCTTTGAAGTACATGGTGCTCAGGCTGCGCAACGACAGCGGCGTGGCGCGGCGCCTGTCGGTCACCGGCTACGTGGAATGGGTGCTGGGCGAGCTGCGGCCGGCATCGGCGCCGCACGTGGTCACCGAGTGCGACCCGGGCGGCGCCACCCTGTTCGCGCGCAACCCCTGCAGCACCGACTATGCCAACCGGGTCGCGTTCTTCCACCTGGATGCCGAGCACGTGGCGCATACCTGCGACCGCCTCGAATTCATCGGCCGCAACGGCAGCCTCGCCAACCCGGCCGCCCTGGCGCGCGCCGGACTGTCCGGCCGCGGCGGCGCCATGCTCGACCCGTGCGCGGCGCTGCAGACCGTGGTCGAGCTGCCGCCGGGGGAAGAGCAGGAACTGGTGTTCATGCTGGGCGTGGGCGGACGCCGCAACCTGGATGCCGCCAACATGGTCCGGCGCCATCGTGGCGCGGCGGCGGCGCACGACAGCTTCGCCCGCATGCGTGCGTGGTGGGACGACACCCTGGACGCGGTGCGCATCGAGACGCCCGAGCCCGCGCTGGACGCGATCGCCAACGGCTGGCTGCTGTACCAGACCATCGCCTGCCGCCTGTGGGCCCGCAGCAGCCATGCCCAGTCGAACGGCGCCTACGGCTTCCGCGACCAGCTGCAGGATGCGATGGCGGCCGTCCACGCCCGCCCCGAGCTGCTGCGCGACCACCTGCTGCTGTTCGCCGGCCACCAGTTCGTGGAGGGCGACGTCCAGCACTGGTGGCATCCGCCGCTGGGACGCGGCGCGCGCACGCGTTCGGCCGACGATGCCCTGTGGCTGGCGCTGGCCGCGCACCGCTACGTGAGCGTCACCGGCGACGAAGCGCTGCTGGACGAGATCGTGCCCTTCGTCGAAGGCCGTGCGCTGGAACCCGGCGAAGCGTTCGCGTACGCGCTGCCGGCGGATTCCGTCCAGCAGGCCAGCCTGTATGAGCACTGCGTGCGCGCGATCCGGCATGCGCTGGCGTTCGGCGTGCACGGCCTGCCCTTGATCGGCGGCGGCGACTGGAACGAGGGCCTCGACCGGGTGGGTCCGGAGGGGCGCGGCGAGAGCGTGTGGCTGGGTTTCTTCCTGTACGAGGTGCTGCAGCGCTTTGCCGGGCTGGCCGAGCGCCGTGCCGACTACGGCTTCGCCACCACCTGCCGCAGCGCGGCCCAGGTGCTGGCCCACCATATCGAGGAGAACGCCTGGGATGGCGAGTGGTACCAGCGCGCCTGGTTCGACGACGGCAGCGCGCTCGGTACCCGCGACGGCACCGTCTGCCGCATCGACGCCAGCGCGCAGAGCTGGGCGGTGCTGTCCGGCGCCGCCGGTCCGGAACGGGCGCGCACGGCGATGGCGGCGCTGGACGCGCACCTGGTACAGGGCGGCATCGGCATCGGCATCGGCAACGGCAACGGCGCCGGCACGGTCCGGCTGCTCGATCCGCCGTTCGACGGCGAGACAAAAGACCTGCCCGATCCCGGCACGATCCGCGCCTATCCGCCGGGCGTGCGCGAAAACGGCGGCCAGCTCACCGAGGCGGCGGTGTGGGCGGCGATGGCCTTCGCGCGCCTGGGCGACGCCGAGCGCGCCTGGGAACTGCTGCGCATGATCAACCCGGTCAACCATACCGGCAACCCGGCCGCCTGTGCGCGCTACCTGGCCGAGCCCTACGTGCTGGCCGACGACGTCTGCACGGCGGCGGCGCCGCACGCGGGGCGGGGCGGCTGGAGCTGGAGCACGGGGGCGGCCGGCTGGATGGTGCGCCTGATCGTCGAATCGCTGCTCGGCGTGGAACGGATCGGCGAACGCTTGGCGCTGGCGCCACAACTCCCTGTTAGTTGGGATGGCTTCCGGCTACACTACCGTTATCGCGGCAGTACGTACACGATCGACGTGCGCAAGGGAACCGAAGCGGGCCTGATCGTGGACGGCGAGCCGCGGGAAGATACAGCGATCGCGCTGGTCGACGACGGCAGGCCGCACCAGGTGACGCTCACCGTCGCCTGCCGCAACGGCGCCGCGCGCGCAACCGATCCCCACCCCAACACGACGTGCGAGAAATGATGACGAGAACAACGAATACGACCGCGGCAATCCTGCTCCTGATGGCTGCCGCGGCACCGGCCATGGCTGCGGACTGGAGCGATACCGCGGTCAGCTGGCGCTACGGCACGCGCTTCCGCGAGCCGGTCAACCCGTCCGACATCAAGAAGCACATCTTCGCGCTGACCCACGCCAGCGCCTACAAGTACGGCTCGAACTACTTCAACGTCGACCTGCTGCAGTCGGACAAGAACGATGCGGCCTCGCTGAACCAGGACGAGGGCGCCCAGGAAGCCTATGTGGTCTACCGCCACACCCTCGACATCGGCGCCCTGCGCGGCGCACCCATCCAGTACGGCAAGGTCAAGGGCCTGGGCCTGGTGCTGGGCTTCGACTGGAACACCAAGAACGACGTCGGCTACAACTCGCGCAAGCGCATGCTGGTGGCCGGCCCGACCCTGATGTGGGACGTGCCCGGCTTCCTCAGCACCGGCATCCTGCTGGTACGCGAGAGCAATGCCCCGAGCGGCGCCTTCGCACCGATCTCGCAAGTGAATGGCCGTTATACCTACGACAACCACCCGATGTTCTCGGCCAGCTGGGGCATTCCGATTCCGGACAGCTGGACCCCGGGCTGGGCGCCGGGCTGGGCTTTCGAGGGCTACCTGAACTACATCGCCGCCAAGGGCCGCGACGAGGTCGGCAATCCGACCGGGGCCGAGACCAACCTCGACATGCAGCTGATGGTCGACATCGGCAGCCGCTTCGGCCAGCCGAAGAACCGCTTCCGCGTCGGCCTCGAGTACCAGTTCTGGAACAACAAGTTCGGCAACACCGCGGCCACCACCGGCAACCGCGGCCAGCGCGCCAGCACGCCGATGGTGCGCGCCGAATACCACTTCTGAGGACGTTTGCGGGCACGTGAATCTTTGTCAATAAGACATTGATTTCTTGACATGATAAGGCTCCGCGTATCAATGCGGAAACTGATGCAATTGCAAAAATTGCATCATGAAAACCTTATCCCGACGCCCGGTTTCCGTCCTGTCCCGGCCAGTGCTGCTGGCCCTGGCCAGCCTGATCAACCTTGCGGCCGTTCCGGCCGCGCTTGCCGCCACCGCCACCGCGGGGCCGGTTGCCGTCGCCGCCCGGCACGAGCACAGCGAATTCGATGCGAGCCTGAGCGTGCCCTACCAGGGAGACGGGCGCGGCCAGCCCGAGGCGCGCAGCTTCACGCTCGCCTTCGACTATCCCGGCCTGCGCAAGCACCTCGGCGCGCGCTGGCAGCTGGAATTGCTGTCTTCGGACGGCCGCGCCCTGCAGCGCTGGCAGGGCCGCGTGACCCTGGCCGGCCGGCCGCGCGAGGTGACGGTGCGCTGGCCGGGGCAGCTGGGCGGGCGCAAGCCGGCGCCCGGCGTCTACCGGGTGCGCATGCGCGCCAGCGCCGGCGCCGAGACCGTCGAGCAGGCGTGGGACATCGCCGTGGGCCGCCTGCCGGCGCCCGCGCTGCCGGCCTTCTCGCCGCTGCCGACGTCGCGCCCCGGCGCAGCGGCGGCCCCGGCGCCGTCGGCGCTGCCGTACACGGTCTATTACGGCAACCTGCACAGCCAGACCAGCCATAGCGACGGCGGCGCGCCGCTCGACGACTGCAAGGGCGCGCAGGAACCGCAGAGCGCGCCCAACGGCCCCGAAGTGGCCTATCCGTATGCGCGCGCGCACGGCCTGGACTTCCTGATGGTCTCCGAGCACAACCACATGTACGACGGCTCGGACGGCACCGACAAGGATGCCGACCCGGCCGCGGCCAGGGGGCTGTACCAGGGCGGCCTGCGGGCGGCGCGCGACTTCAATGCCGCGCACCCGGGCTTCCTGGCGCTGTACGGGATGGAGTGGGGCGTGATCAGCAAGGGCGGCCACCTGAACATCTTCAACAGCGACGAATTGCTGGGCTGGGAAAGGAACGGGCGCGGCGACCTGCTGGCCGACACCGCGACCGCGCGCGGCGACTACGCCGCGCTGTACACGCTGATGCGCGAGCGCGGCTGGATCGGCCAGTTCAACCATCCGTCGACGGGCGGGCAGTTCCTGGTGAACGGCACCGCGCTCGGCTACACGGCCGACGGCGACCAGGCGATGGTCTTGTGCGAAGTGATGAACACCTCGGCCTTCTCCACCAACGACACGGAGAGCGAGAAGCGGCGCAGCAATTACGAGCAGGCCTGCGACAAGGCGCTGGAAGCGGGTTTCCACGTGGCCTTCAGCACCGACCAGGACAATCACTGCGCGAACTGGGGCACGGCCTACGGCAACCGCACCGCCGTGCTGCTCCCGAACGGCGTGCCGCTCACGCGCGACAGCTTCGTCGACGCCCTGCGTGCGCGCCGCGTGTTCGCCACCATGGACAAGCACGCGCAACTGGTGTTCACCGCCAACGGCCGCGTGATGGGCGAACGTTTCGACAACAGCGGTCCGCTGACCCTGAAGGCGCATTACGCCAGCGATGCCGGCAAGCGCGTGGCGGCGGTGGCGGTGATGGAAGGCGTCCCCGGACGCAACGGTACGGTAACGCGGATGGCGGACGCGGCGGAAGTGACGATCACGCCGGCGCCGGGGCCGCATTTCTATTACGTGAAGCTGACGCAGGATGACGGCAACATCCTGTGGTCGGCGCCGGTGTGGGTGAACCAGGTGGGGCGGGGAGAGCCAGGTGAGCCGGGAAAGCCAGGTGAGCCGAGTATGGGGCGTTGAATGTTTCTGCGTTAGCGTAAAAACGTCGCCCCTGCGAAGGCAGGGGCCTAAGTTGTACGAGCTGTCGCAACGCTTCGAACTTGGGCCCCTGCCTGCGCAGGGGCGATGTGTATCGTGAGGCGCTTAAAAGCCCAGGTTTCGTCCCGCTCCCAGCAGCGTCGCCACCCCCAGCACCACGAAAATCAGCGCCGCGATCCCGTGCACCAGCCGCAAAGGCGCCTTGCCCGAGATCCGGTCGCCGAAATACACCGCCGGCACGTTCGCCAGCATCATGCCCAGCGTGGTCCCGGCCACCACCGATACAACCGACGGATAGCGCGCCGCCAGTGCCACCGTCGCGACCTGGGTCTTGTCGCCCATCTCGGCCATGAAAAAGGCAATCACGGTGGTGAGGAAGACGCCGAAACGGGCACGCGGCGCCTCGTCGCCGTCGATATCGTCCGGCACCATGATCCAGGCCGCCATGGCGATGAAGGCGATGCCCAGCACCCAGCGCATCACGTCCGGTCCGAGCAGCTTGCCGACCAGGGCGCCGACCGCCGCCGCGAACGCGTGGTTGGCGATGGTGGCGACGAAAATGCCGAGCACGATGGGCAGCGGGCGGCGGAAGCGCGCGGCGAGCAGGAAGGCGAGCAGCTGGGTCTTGTCGCCGATTTCGGCGAGCGCGACGATGCCGGTTGAAACGAGAAAGGCGTCCATTCTGGGCCCGGGCGAAAAGGCCGGATCATAGCAGAGTCATGCCCGCGCGCGCGATGGCAGGCTGCCAAGAACCGGCGGGCGCCTGGCTGCGCCTTTCTCGGCCCGGACGAAAATGCTATCCTGCTCGCGCCCATTGTTCCAGGAACCCGAGAGTGCAATCCATGACCCGCATCGCAGCAGCCATCCTCCTCGCCTTTTCCGGCGCCGCCTTCGCCCAGGCGCCGGCCGCCGTTCCCGCCGCCGCCGCGGCACGGGCCGCACCAGCCGCGGTATCGAGCGCCGCGGTGTCGACCGCCGCCTATGACCTGGAAGCCGACGTCACCCGCGCCATGAAACTGTTCGACGTGCCCGGCATCGCGATCGCCGTGGTCAAGGACGGCAAGGTGATCGCCGCCCGGGGCTTCGGCGTGCGCAAGCTCGGTGCGCCGGACAAGGTCGATGCGAAGACCCTGTTCGAGGTGGCGTCGAATTCCAAGGCCTTCACCGCCGCCGCGCTGGCGATGCTGGTCGATGAAGGCAAGCTGGCCTGGGACGATCCGGTCACCAAGCACCTGCCCGATTTCCAGATGTACGACGCCTACGTCACCCATGAGATGACGGTGCGCGACCTGCTGACCCACCGCAGCGGCCTGGGCCTGGGCGCCGGCGACCTGCTGTGGTGGCCGACCACGAACTTCTCGACCGACGAGATCATCCACAAGCTGCGCTTCATCGCGCCCAGCACCAGCTTCCGCAGCAGCTACGCCTACGACAACCTGCTGTACATCGTGGCCGGCAAGATCATCGCCGCGAAGTCCGGCAAGACCTGGGGCGAGACCATCCACGAGCGCATTTTGACACCGGTCGGCATGGCGACCACCACCACCAGCCTGGCGGAAAACGCCGGCAACCCGAACGTCGCCAACGCGCACAGCAAGATCGACGGCAGGATCGCCGCCGTCAAGGCGATGCCGGTGCCGAACGCGGTGGGCGCGGTCGGCATCAACACCAATGCCGAGGACATCGCGCGCTGGATGAACGTCCTGCTGGCCGGCGGCAGCCTGGGCATGGATGCGAACGGCAAGGAGCAGCGCCTGTTCAGCGCCAAGCAGGCGCGCGAGATGTGGACCGCGCAGACGCCGATGCGCATCAGCGAGCCGAATCCGAAGCTGGCCGGCACCCGCGCCAACTTCGCCGCCTACGGCCTCGGCTTCCAGCTGCGCGACTGGCAGGGCAAGCTGCTGGCGCTGCACAGCGGCGCGCTGCAGGGCTTTTATTCGAAGGTGGTGCTGGTGCCGGAAGCGAAGCTGGGCGTCGCCATTCTCACCAATGCCGAAAGCGGCGGCTCGCTCAACGCGCTGCAGTACCAGCTGGTCGACCGCTACCTGAACATGGCGGCGCACGGTGGCAACGGCAGCGCCGCCGCCGCCGCCGCGACCGACTGGATCGGCGCCGTCGCCGCGGTCGAGAAGGAAGCGCAGGCCAAGGAACAGGCGCGCCTGGCCACCGCCAAGGCCGCGCGCGCGTCGGCCTCCCGGCCCTCGCTGGCGCGCACCGCCTACGACGGCGACTACCAGGATCCGTGGTACGGCATCGCCACCATCAAGCACAGCGGCGGCAAGCAGATCCTGTCGTTCGCGCGCACGCCCGACCTGACCGGCGAGCTCGAACACTTCCAGCACGACACCTTCATCGTGCGTTGGAAGGAGCGTAACTTCAACGCCGACGCCTACGTGACCTTCGCGCTGAACCCGGACGGCAGCATCGAGCGCATGAAGATGCAGCCGATCTCGACGGAGACGGATTTCAGCTATGACTTCCAGGACCTGAATTTCACACCGGTCAAAAAAGCGGCCCCCTGAAAACCGCTGCTTCGTAATCCATCGTCGTCCCCGCGCAGGCGGGGATCCATACCGAGCTTCCGGAGTTCGTGTATCCGAAGTACCGCGGTGCGTCCAAGGTACCGGATCCCCTTATTCAGCATGGGTCCCCGCCTTCGCGGGGACGACGGCAGGTGGTCGGCGGCACCTTGCCCTCCCGGCCACCTGCTACACCCGGTACCGGAAGCGCACGCACAGGTTCGGGCCCGGCCTGACCATGCCCTGGTTGTCGACCGGGTACTCGCCGATGCAGATGACCACGTCCCATTCCTTCGAGGGATGCACGCGCATGCCGCGCCAACATGCGCGGATTGTCACCGCCGGGTCCCGATGGTGCGGCGCCGCACCGCGCCGGCGCGCCCGCCTCGCGCCGGTGCGCTTCGATCAGCACATGCATATATGAATCTGTCCGCTGGGAGGCGGCCGGACACCCTGCGGACACCGTGCGGACACCGGCACGGACAGGTCGCTCCGTGGAATTGCATATGGCATAAAGATTGCCTATCCAAAACATCAACTTGCTGCTATGTTTCATCAGTTTTCCGCTGCGACTTTGTCGCACGTCATGATGCACTGCAGTAAAAGAACATGGGCTCGCCGCGCGGGCCGCTGTCCAAGACCACCGTGTGATATCAGGAGACATTCATGGAACGCCGCACCTTCCTCAACATCAGCGGGATGGCCTTCGGGTCGATGCTGGTTCCCGTGTTCGGACGCGCGATCGCCGCCGAAGAACTGCAGGCCGCGATGCCCGTGGCCGCGAAAAAGGCGCTGGCCGATGTCGCCATGAACGCCGCCACCAAGGCCGGCGCTTCCTACTGCGACGTGCGCCTGGGGCGCTACCTCAACCAGTACATCATCACGCGCGACCTGAACGTCGAGAACGTGACGAACACGGAATCGGCCGGCGTCGGCGTGCGCGTGGTGTGCAACGGCGCCTACGGCTTCGCCGCCACCAGCGACATGACCCCGGACGGCATCGCCGGCGCGGCGCGCCAGGCGGTGGCGATCGCCAAGGCCAACGCCAGGCTGCAGTCGGAACCGGTACAACTGGCGCCGGTGAAGGGCGTCGGCGAAGTCAGCTGGGCCACGCCGGTGGTCAAGGACTGGCGCACGGTCCCGATCAAGGACAAGGCCGAGCTGCTGATCGCCGCCAACAAGGCCGGCATGGACGGCGGCGCCAACTTCATGCAGTCGATGCTGTTCCAGGTGAACCAGCAGAAGTATTTCGCGTCCACCGACGGTTCCTACATCGACCAGGACGTGCAGCGCCTGTGGGCGCCGCTGACGGCGACCGCGGTCGACAAGGCCAGCGGCAAGTTCCGTTCGCGCAGCGGCCTGTCGACCCCGGTCGGCATGGGCTTCGAATACCTGGACGCGCGCCCGGAACACAAGCTCAAGGCCGCCGGCGGCGTCGCCACGCTGTACACCAAATCCTATGACATCGTCGAGGATGCGCGCGCCGCCGGCCGCGACGCCAGGCGCAAGCTGACGGCGAAATCGGTCACCCCGGGCAAGTACGACCTGATGCTGTCGCCGGAACACCTGTACCTGACGATCCACGAGTCGGTGGGCCACCCGACGGAACTGGACCGCGTGCTCGGCTACGAAGCCAACTACGCCGGCACCAGCTTCGCCACGCTCGACAAATGGCAGAGCAAGAACTTCAAGTACGGCTCGCCGCTGGTGAACATCGTGGCCGATAAGACCACCCCGGGTTCGCTCGGCAACGTCGGCTACGACGACGAAGGCGTGCGGACCAAGCGCTGGGACATCATCAAGGACGGCATCCTGGTCAACTACCAGGCCACGCGCGACCAGGCCCACATCATCGGCGAGAAGGAATCGCACGGCTGCTCGTACGCGGACAGCTGGAGCAACGTGCAGTTCCAGCGCATGCCGAACGTGTCGCTGGCCGCCGGCAAGCAGAAGCTGACCCCGGACGAGATGGTCAAGGACATCAAGAAGGGCATCTACATCGTCGGCGAAGGATCGTTCTCGATCGACCAGCAGCGCTACAACTTCCAGTTCGGCGGCCAGCTGTTCTACGAGATCAACAACGGCAAGATCGGCCAGATGCTGGAAGACGTGGCCTACCAGTCGAACACCCAGGACTTCTGGAACGCCTGCACGGCGCTGTGCGACGAGCGCGACTGGCGCATGGGCGGCTCCTTCTTCGACGGCAAGGGACAGCCGCCGCAGATCTCGATCGTGTCGCACGGCTCGCCCACCACGCGCTTCAACGGCGTCAACGTCATCAACACCGCCCGCAAGATCGGCTAAGGCAGGAGCACAGACCATGACCATCCTGAACCAGGAACAAACCAAGCGTATCTGCGACCGCGTGCTTTCGTACAGCAAGGCGGACGAATGCATCGTCACCGTCGGCGGCAGCCGCGAAGGCAACATCCGCTTCGCGCGCAACGCGGTCTCCACCGCCGGCCTGGCCGAGAACACCGGCATTTCCGTGCAGGTGGCGTTCGGCAAGCGCCAGGGCACCGCCGCCATCAACGAGTACGACGACAAGTCGCTGGAAAAAGTCGTGCGCCGCGCCGAGGACCTGGCGCGCCTGGCGCCGGAAAACCCGGAATTCATGCCGACCGTGGCCAAGCAGGAATTCAAGGCCTCGAACACCTTCAGCGCCAAGACCGCCGCCATCGATCCGGAATTCCGCGCCCAGTCGGCCGCCTACGCGATCGAGGCCTGCCGCAAGAACAAGCTGGTCGCGGCCGGCTTCTTCACCGACAGCACTGCCTTTTCCACGGTGGCCAACTCGAACGGCGTGTTCGGCCACCAGCAGCTGACCAGCCTGGACTTCACCTGCACCGTGCGCACCGAGGATGGCCGCGGTTCGGGCTGGGTCAAGCGCTCGGCCAACGACGCCGCCCGCTTCGATCCGCGCGAAGCGGCCGACGTGGCGATCGAAAAGGCGCTGCGCTCGGTCGATGCCAAGGCGCTGGAGCCGGGCCGCTACACCGTGATCCTGGAACCGGCCGCCACCTCCGACCTGCTCGGCTACATGCTGTCGGGCTTCGACGCGCGCCAGACCGACGAGGGCCGCAGCTTCCTGTCGAAGAAGGGCGGCGCCTCGCGTCTGGGCGACAAGCTGTTCGACCAGCAGGTCAACATCTGGGCCGACCCGTGGAACCCGGACGCGCCGGTGCTGCCGTGGGACACCGGCTCGCTGATCGCGCGCGAACGCATGGACATCATCAAGGACGGCCGCGTCAACGCCCTGCAGTACTCGCAGTACTGGGCCAAGAAGAAGGGCGTGCGGCCGACCGCCATGCCGGGCAATATCATCATGGCCGGCACCGACAAGAGCACCGCCGACCTGATCGCCAGCACCAAGAAGGGCATCCTGGTCACCCGCACCTGGTACATCCGCCTGGTCGACCCGCAGTCGGTGCTGCTGACCGGCCTCACGCGCGACGGCACCTTCTACATCGAGAACGGCAAGATCAAGTACCCGATCAAGAACTTCCGCTTCAACGAGAGCCCGGTGGCCATGCTGAACAACATCGAGGAGATCGGCAAGCCGGTAATCATCGGCGGCGACGAAGCGCCGTACCAGATGTCGATTCCACCGATGAAGGTGCGCGACTTCAACTTCACGTCGCTGTCGGACGCGGTGTAATTCAAATCGCGTCGTCCCCGCGCAGGCGGGGACCCATGCCGAGTTCGCAGCACCGCACGGCAAGCGGCTGCGGCAGCTCGGCATGGGTTCCCGCCTTCGCGGGAACGACGTGCGAGTGTACGTGGCCTTCCCGGGCTCATGGAGAAATCATGGAACGCCGTACCTTCCTCAGAATCGGCGCCGGCACTGCCGGCGTCATGCTGGTCCCCGTCTTCGGCAACGCCATCGCCGCCGAGGAGCTGTTCAATCCCCTGGCCGCCAGCTTCAAGAAAGCGCTGGCCGACACCGCCATGGACGCCGCCCGCAAGGCCGGCGCTTCCTACTGCGACGTGCGCATCGGCCGCTACCTGAACCAGTACATCACCACGCGCGACCTCAACGTCGAAGGCGTGACCAATACCGAATCCAGCGGCGTCGGCGTGCGCGTGATCGCGGGCGGTGCCTACGGCTTCGCCGCCACCAACGCCATGACGCCGGACGCGGTTGCGAACGCGGCGCGCCAGGCGGTGGCGATCGCCAGGGCGAACGCCAAACTGCAGACCGAACCGGTCCAGCTGGCGCCGGTGAAGGGCGTGGGCGAAGTCGCCTGGGCCACGCCGTTCAAGAAGGACTGGCGCGCGGTGCCGGTGAAGGAAAAGGCCGAGATGCTGATCGCCGCCAACAAGGCGGGCCTGGACGCCGGCGCCAGCTTCATGACCGCCAACCTGTTCCAGGTGAACCAGCAGAAGTATTTCGCATCGACCGACGGCTCCTACATCGACCAGGACATCCACCGCCTGTGGGCGCCGATCAACGCCACCGCCGTGGATAAAGCCAGCGGCAAGTTCCGCTCGCGCGCCGGGCTGGCGCCGCCGGTAGGCATGGGCTACGAGTATTTCGAGGCCAGGCCCGAGCACAAGGTCCGCGCCGCCGGCGGCGTCGCCACGCTGTACAAGGGCGGCTACGACATCGTCGAGGAAGCCAGGAGCGCCGGCCGCCAGGCGCGCGAGAAGCTGACCGCGAAGAGCGTCGATCCGGGCAAGTACGACCTGGTGCTGGCGCCGGAAAACCTGTTCCTCACCATCCATGAGTCGGTGGGCCACCCGACGGAACTGGACCGCGTGCTCGGCTACGAAGCCAACTACGCCGGCACCAGCTTCTGCACGCTGGACAAATGGCAGAGCAAGGCATTCAAGTTCGGCTCGAACATGGTGAACATCGTGGCCGACAAGAGCACGCCGGGTTCGCTCGGCGCCGTGGCCTACGACGACGAGGGCGTGGCGCCCAGGCGCTGGGACATCATCCGCGACGGTATCCTGGTGAATTACCAGGCCACGCGCGACCAGGCCCACATCATCGGCGAGAAGGAATCGCACGGCTGCTCGTACGCGGACAGCTGGAGCAACGTGCAGTTCCAGCGCATGCCGAACGTGTCGCTCGCCGCGGGCAAGCAAAAGCTCACGCCGGACGACATGGTCAAGGACGTCAAGCGCGGCATCTATATTCTCGGACGCGGCTCCTATTCGATCGACCAGCAGCGCTACAACTTCCAGTTCGGCGGCCAGCTGTACTACGAGATCAAGGACGGCAAGATCGGCCGGATGCTGGAAGACGTGGCCTACCAGTCGAACACCCAGGACTTCTGGAACGCCTGCGCCGCCACCTGCGACGAACGCGACTGGCGCATGAGCGGCTCCTTCTTCGACGGCAAGGGCCAGCCGAGCCAGGTCAGCGCGGTGTCGCACGGCTCCTCCACCACGCGCTTCAACGGCATCAACGTGATCAATACCGGCCGCAAGATCGGCTGACCGGTCAAGGAAACGAGAGAACATGAAACAGCTGACCCAGGAAGACACCAAGCGCATCGCCGACCGTGTACTCGGCTTTTCCAAGGCCGACGAATGCACCGTCGCCATCTCCGGCAGCCGCGACGGCAACATCCGCTTTGCCCGCAACAGCGTATCCACCGCCGGCCTGACCGAAGACCAGCGCCTGACGGTGACGGTCGCCTTCGGCCGCCGCCAGGGCACCGCCACGGTCAACGAGTTCGACGACAAGTCGCTGGAGCGCGCGGTGCGCCGCGCCGAGGACATCGCGCGCCTGGCACCGGAAAACCCGGAGTTCATGCCGGCCATCGCCAGGCAGGACTACAAGGCCAGCGGCACGTATTTTCCCGCCACCGCCGCCATCGACCCGGACTACCGCGCGGAAGTCGCCGCGCAGGCGATTTCCGCCGGCCGCAAGAACAAGCTGGTGACCGCCGGCTTCTTCAACGACAGCACCGGCTTCGAGACCATCGCCAACTCGAAAGGCGTGTTCGGCCACCGCGAATTCACCGACCTCGGTTTTACCTGCACCGCGCGCACCGAGGATGGCCGCGGTTCGGGCTGGGTAACCCGTTCGGCGGTCGACGCCAAGCGCTTCGATGCGCGCGAGGCGGTCGAGGTGGCGATGGAAAAGGCATTGCGCTCGGTGGACGCGAAAGCGCTGGAGCCGGGCCGCTACACCGTGATCCTGGAGCCGGCGGCCACGTCCGAGATCCTGGGCCGCATGTTCGGCGCCTTCGGCGCGCGCCAGGCCGACGAGGGCCGCAGCTTCCTGGCGAAGAAGGGCGGCGGCAACCGCCTGGGCGAGAAGCTGTTCGACGAACAGGTCAACGTCTGGGCCGATCCCTGGGACAAGGACGTGCCGGTCAGCCCCTGGGACAGCGGCTCGATGCTGGCGCGCCAGCGCACCGACCTGATCAAGGACGGCAAGGTCGCCTCGCTCGATTACTCGCGCTTCTGGGCGCAGAAGAACGGCAAGGCGCCGAGCGCACGCCACGGCAACATGATCATGAAAGGCGGCAGCAAGTCGCTCGAAGAGCTGGTCGCGGGCACGAAAAAGGGGATCGTGGTCACCCGCACCTGGTACATCCGCATGGTCGACCCGCAGTCGCTGCTGCTGACCGGCCTGACGCGCGACGGTACCTTCTACGTCGAGAACGGCAAGATCAAGTACCCGGTCAAGAATTTTCGCTTCAACGAAAGCCCGGTCGCCATCCTCAACAACGTGGACGAGCTGGGCAAGCCTGTAATCATCGGCGGCGACGAGGTGGCGTTCCAGATGATGCTGCCGCCGATGCGCATCCGCGACTTCAATTTCACGTCGCTGTCGGACGCGGTGTGACGGCATATCCATGAGCGGCGGATAAGTGGCGAACTTCGATTTCTACTTCACGCGCCTGACCTGGGAATCCGGCGACTGGGACGTCGACCAGCGCATGCCCAGCAACGTGCTCAATTCGCTGGTCGAGTACACCACGCTGCGCGTGGACACGGCCGAGCGCCTGGTCGCGCTGTCCGACCCGAAGATGCTGGCAGCGCCGTTCTGCTACCTGGCCGGGCACAAGCTGGTGCAGTTCACCCCGGCCGAGCGCCGCAACTTCGAGCGCTACGTGAAGGGCGGCGGCTTCGTCTTCGTGGACGACTGCAACCACGACATCGACGGCCTGTTCGCGAAATCCTTCGAGGCCGAGATGGCGCGCATCTTCGGCGCCGCGGCCATGAAGAAGCTCCCGAACAGCCACCGGCTGTATTCCAGCTTCTTCAAGTTCGACGGCCCGCCCAACACCTCGGTGGAGTTGAACGGCTGGGGCGACGACCTGGTGCACGAGTACCTGCGCGCGATCGAGGTGAACGGGCGCATCGGCGTCCTGTATTCGAACAAGGACTACGGCTGCGAGTGGGACTACGACTTCCGCAACAAGCGCTTCCTGGCGGTCGACAACACGCGCTTCGCGGTCAACATCATTCAATACGCATTGGGAGCATAAAAGAGTGGAAATGCACGTGGCACGGACGGCGTGGACGGAAAACGAAATCGGCGAGCTGGTCGACAAGGTCGCGGCGCTCAAGGCGAGCATGGGCCGCGTGATCATCGGCCAGAAGGACGTGATCGACCTGCTGGTCACCTGCCTGCTGGCCGGCGGCCATACGCTGGTCGAGGGCGTGCCGGGACTGGGCAAGACCCTGCTGGTGAAATCGCTGGCGCAAGCCACCGACATGCAGTTCCGCCGGGTGCAGTTCACGCCCGACCTGATGCCCTCGGATATCGTCGGCACCGAGATCCTGGAAGAAGACGCCGCCACGCGCCGGCGCGTGTTCCGCTTCCAGCCAGGGCCCGTGTTCACCCAGGTGCTGCTGGCCGACGAGATCAACCGCGCGCCGCCCAAGACCCAGTCGGCGCTGCTGGAGGCGATGCAGGAGCGCTGCGTCACCTTCGCCGGCCAGACGCACACGCTGCCGCAACCCTTCTTCGTGCTGGCGACCCAGAACCCGATCGAGCAGGCCGGCACCTACCCGCTGCCGGAAGCCCAGCTCGACCGCTTCTTGCTGCGCATCGACGTCGGCTATCCGACCGAGGACGAAGAGATCGCGATGGTCGGCGCCACCACCCATGCCGGCCTGGCAGACGCGGAACCCGCGCTAACGCTTGAAGCGCTGCTTCGCCTGCAGCGGCTGGTGCGCGACATCGAGATTTCCGATCCCATGCTGCGCTACGCCACGCGCCTGGTGCGCGCCACCCGGCCGGCGGCGTCCCCGGTGGAAGCGATCCGCAAGCACATCGGCTGGGGCGCCGGTCCGCGCGCCGGCCAGGCGCTGGTGCTGGCGTCCAAGGCGCGCGCGCTGATGCACGGCCGCCTGGCGGTCACGCGCGACGACATCGCGGCCATGCTGCTGCCCGTGCTGGCGCACCGCGTGCTGCGCAATTTCGAGGCCGAGGCCGACGGCATCGCCATCGCCGACGTGCTGGCCGCGCTGCGCGACGGCATCCGCGTCGAGTAAGCCGCGGTGCTGGACAGCAGCGCGCTGGTCGCGCACACGACAAGACTGGAACTCGTGATCCGCCACGTGCTGGCGGGGCTCGGCCATGGCATCCATGCCGGGCGCGAGCGCGGCGCCGGCGTCGAGTTCTCGGAATACCGGGCGTATGCGCCGGGCGACGAGTGGAGAAGGGTAGACTGGAAGTTGATGGCGCGCGCCGACCGTTATTTCGTGCGCGAGGCCGAGCGCGACAGCCACGTGGCCGTGTGGCTGGTGCTGGACGCCACCGCCTCGATGCTGGAACCGAGCCGCAGCATCGACGGCTTGACCAAGCTGCAGTACGCGCGCGTGATGCTGGCTTGCGTGGCCGCGATTGCGCAGCGCCAGGGCGATGCTTTCGGCCTGGTGGTGTGCCAGGGCGAGCGCGCCCACTTCACGCCGGCCGCGCGCGGGCCGCGCCAGCTGCAGCGCGTGCTGGCGCAACTGAACCGCGCCGAAGCCGCCGGCACGCTGCCCGGCGCCGACACCCTGCGCGCCAGCCTGCACTTCACGGCCTCGCCGAGCGCCGTGTTCGTCGCCGGCGATTTCCTCGACTGGCCGTCGCCGCTGTCGGAAGCGATATTGCGCCTGCGCCGCATGCGCCACGACGTGCGCGCGCTGTGCCTGCAGACCGAGGCCGAAGCGGGGGCCGGCTTCGATCCGGCCTTGTCGTACCGCGACCCCGAGCATGACCCCGAATCCGGCCAAGGCAGCTACCGCTTCGGCAGCGATGTGCGCGCGGCCTATGCGCGCAACCGCGACGCCCATTTCGCGCAAGTGGTTCAGGATTGCCGCCGCAATGACGTGCCGGTCCTGTGCGCCCGCATCGAGCAGGCACCCGGCGAGGTATTGCGTACCTGGCTGCGCAAGGCGGTGCGCGCATGAACAGCCTGTGGTGGTGGGCGCTGCCGGTGTTGCTGCTGCCGGTCCTGTGGCACCGGCAAAAGCGCGAGCAGACCAGGAGCGCGCCGCTGGCGTCGGCGCGCTTCCTGCCGGCGGCGCAGCCGAAGCAGCTGCGCGTGTGGCGCTGGAGCGATCCGCTGCTGCTGCTCCTGCGCTGCCTGCTGCTGGCGACCCTGATTGCGCTGCTGGCCGACCTGGTACTGCCGTGGCGCGGCGATAGCGTGCTGGTCGTGCCGGGCACCGACCCGGCGCTGGTCGAGCGCGAGGCCGCGGCCATGAAGGATGCGTGCCGCATCGCATTGCCCGGCCGCGACGCGGTGAACTGGCTGCACGCCCACGAGCGCGAATTCAAGCCGGCCGCGCGCCTGCTGGTGGTGGGCGACATGGCGATGCCGGCCACGCTGCCGCGCTTCCAGCACCAGGTCGTGCTGCGCCCGCAGGCTGCGGTGCCTGTCCAGGCCGAGCGCCACGTCGCCGTGTTCAGCGAACGGCCGGACGCCTGGCGCCGCCTGTTCGCGGCGCCGCAGGGGAATATGCGCACCGTGGTCGATCCCCGGCCGGGTGCGCAGACCGAACTGATCGTCTGGGACCTGCCCCAGGCCCCGCCGGCCGCGCTGCGCGCGCCGCTGTGGTGGGTCGGCGATGCGCGTCTCTTCCCGGAACTGGCCAGGCCCAAGCAGGCGGGCGCCATCCGTTATGCCGACAGCGCGCGCGGCCGCCTGTGGACGATGGAAGACTGGCCGCTCGCCGATGCCGAGGGCGCCCGTACGCTGCTGGCATCGTGGCAGCGCCTGGCCCATGCGCCGCAGCCGTGGACGCCGCCGCCGCAGGTGCTGCTTGCCGATGCCAAGGCGCCGGCCGGTCCGGCGCGCGGCGCGCTGCGCGAAGCGCTGTCGATCGCGCTGCTCGTCCTGTTTGCCCTCGAAAGGATACTTACTCATGTCCGGCGACGCTGATATCGCACGCCGCCTGTGGCGCGCCGCGCTGCTGCGCCGCGCCGGCCTGTGGGCGGCGGGCAGTGTCCCATGGCTGGCGCTGCGCTCGGCGCCCGGCCTGCTGGCCTGGTCGGCGTTCTGCGCCTGGGACGGCCTGCGCCTGCAGCGCCAGGTGGCGCACGGCTGGACCGCCTGGATCGACGGCGCCGTGCCCGAAATGGAAGACAGCGCGGCCCTGCTGGACGAGGCACGGGCGGATTCGCCGGTGGCGCAACTGCAGCGCCGGCGCCTGCTCGAGCGCATCCAGGCCAGCCTGCATCTGCGGCGCGTGCGTGCCATCGTGCGCGAACGCGTGGATGCCGGCTGGCCGTGGCTGGCCGTCAACCTGGCGCTGGCGGGACTGGCCTGGGGTGCGGCGCTGCTGCCGGGCGCCGCGCCGCAGGCGGCCAGGGCAGCGGCCGTGCAGGCGGCGGCCCCCGCCGCCGCGCACGCCGGCCTGCTGGTGAAACTGGTGCCGCCGGCCTATACCGGCGAGAAAGCGTCGACTTCCGCGCCGCGCGATGTGCAGGTGCCGGAGCAGACCGCCGTCGAATGGTGCCTGGACCGCCCGGGCGCGGCGCCGGAACGGGTCGAGTTGAGCGATGGACAAGTGTTGACGGCCGGCCGCGCCTGCGCGCGCTGGAGCGCGGCCGAATCCGTGTTCTGGCGCTGGCGCGGCACCCGCTACACATTGAAGGTGGTGCCGGACGCGGCGCCCGAGATCACGGTAACCCAGCCGAACGAGATGACCAAGGACCTGGCGCGCGACGCGACCCAGGCCGCGATCGCGCTGGCGGTGCGCGACGACTACCGCATCCAGCGCGCCACCCTGCACCTGACCCTGGCGCGCGGCAGCGGAGAAAACATCCGCTTCAGCGACCGCGAGATGCCGCTGCCAGCGTCGAGCGACCCGCGCCGGCGCGACTGGGCGAAGAACTGGACGCTGTCCGAGCTCGGCATGGAGCCGGGCGACGAGCTGTATTTCTTTGTCCGCGCCACCGACAACGCGGCCAAGCCGCATAACGTGCAGTCGCCGACCTATACGCTGCGCCTGCCGGCGCCGCCGGCCGAGGAGGAAGAGGACAGCGCGGCGCTGCCGATGCTGGTGAAGCCGGAAAGCCTGCGCAGCCAGCGCCAGATCATCATCGATACCGAACAACTGGTGGCCGACATGCGCAGCAAGAAGATGGGCGCGGAAGAGACGCGCGAGCGCAGTGAATCGATCGCTGCCGACCAGGCGGTGCTGCGGCGCCGCTACGGCCAGTTCCTGGGCGAGGAGTCGACGCTGTTCGGCGAGGACGAGCACCACGACGACGACCATGCCAAGCCGGGCGCGAAGCAGGACGTGCTGCACGAGTTCGGCCACGCCCATGACCAGGCCGAGAACGCGACCCTGTTCGACGACGCCACCAAGAAGGTGCTGCGGCGCGCCCTGAGCGCGATGTGGGATGCCGAAAAGGCGCTGCGCGCGATCCAGCCGAAGACCGCGCTGGCGCCCGAGCACAAGGCCCTGGTGGCGATCAAGGAATTGCAGCAGTCCGAACGCATCTACCTGCACAAGACCGCCTTCGATGCGCCGGCGATCAAGGAAGACAAGCGCATGAGCGGCGACATGGCCGGCGCCGCCAGCTACCGGCGCGAGCAGGATACGGCGGCCGAAGCGGTGCCGGCGTCGCTGCGCGCGCTGGTGCAGGCGCTGGCCGGGGACGGCCCGCTGCCGGCGCTGTGGACGCGCACCGCCCACGACTGGGTACGCGAGCGCATCGGCAACGACGAGCAGCGGCTGGCGGCCCAGCGCGCGATCCAGGACGTGCAGGATGGCTGCGCCGCCTGCCGACCGGTGCTGCGCGCCTGGCTGCGCGGCGGCGTCGACGCGGCGCCGGTGCTGCTGCAGGCGCAGCCGGCGGCCGAGACGCCGTTCGTGCGCGCGCTGCGCGGAGGTGGTCCATGAGCTATCTGGCGATCGGCGCCGCCGCCATCGGCCTCCTGAGCGCGTGCGCGTATGCCGCGCGCCGGCGCCCGCTCGACGCCGTGCTGGCCGCGCTGGCCGGCGTGGCGCTGGCCGGCGCCGTCGGCGATTTCACCTTGCCGGGCGCGGCCGGCACGACCCTGGCGCTGTCGTCGGACGCGGCCCCGCCGACCCTGGACGGCGTGCGCACGCTGCGCCTGGAAGGCGAGGGCTTGCGCGCCGCCCAGTGGCGCGACCTGCCGGCGCGCCCGCTGGCGTGGACGCCGCCCAGCACGCCGGCGATCGAACTCGATTTTCCGCGCGAGATCGCGCTCGGCCGCATGTTTTCCCTGTCGCTGCGCCGTTCGTGGCAGGCGCCGGGACAGTTGCAGCTGCTGGCCGAGAACGGGCAGGTGCTGGCCGAAGCCAAGGGGGAGGGGCCGTTGTCGGTGCAATGGCTGCCGCCGCTGGCCGAAACCCTGGTGCTGCGGGCGCGCCTGCTGGATGCCGGCGGCAAGGTGGTCGACCAGGGACCGGTGCCGCTGCGCGTGCGCGAACCGCTGCCGCTGCAGGTGCGCGGCCGCTTCGGCGCGCCCTCGTTCGACCTGCGCGTGCTAAACGAGCTGCTCGCGGGTAGCAACGCCACCATCGACTGGCAGGTGGAGCTGGGCAAGGGTCTGGCGCGCACCGAGACCGCGCGCGTGGAAATGCAGGACCCGGACCTGGAGATCGTCGACGCCGCCTGGTTCGAGCGGGCCGGCGACGGCGCGCGGGCCGCCCTGCTGGCGCGGGTGGCCACTGGCAGGGCGTTGCTGGTGCTGGGCGCGAACGGCGCGGATGCGTCGCTGTGGTCGCGCAGCCTGCAGCTGCCGCTGGCGCCTCAGCCGGCCGGCAAGACGGTCGGCACGGCGCTGCCGATGGCCTCCGCTGGATTGAATCCGAATGCTGCGCGCCAGGGTGCGTGGGCGGGTGCCGACGGCATCTGGACGCGCGACTGGCAACGGGGCCGCATCGCCTGGGTCGGCGTCGGCGACTGGCACCGCTATGCGATCGGCGAGCCGCGCCGGCTGGCGCTGTGGTGGCAGGCGGCGCTCGACCGCCTGCGCGTGCAGCGCAAGCAGGACGTCGAATGGCTCGATCCGGACGAGATGCCGCTGCCGCGCCAGCGCCTGGCGCTGTGCGCGCGCGGCGATGGTATCGTCAAGGATACGACACTGGCCATCCCCGCAATGAAACAGGCGCTGGCCTGGCGCCCGCGCCCGGACAGCGTGGATGCCGCCTGCGCCGCCGTGTGGCCGGAACGAAGCGGCTGGCTGCGCATGGAAACCCGGGGCACGGCGGACCGGCGACTGGGGGAGCTGTACGTCCATGACGAGAAGGACTGGCCGCTGTGGCAGCGCGCCCAGCGCCGCCAGGCCACCCTGGAATATGCGGCGCGCCTGCCGGCGCCGGCCGCGGCCACGCGCGGCACGCGCCCGCTGCCCGTGTGGCCGTTCGGCGTGGTGTTCGCGCTGGCGATGCTCGGCCTGTGGTGGCGCGAGCGCCGTTAGTCAAACGCGCCTGGCCGCACACAGCGCGCTGACCACCAGCTTGCGCTTGCCGTTCGGCGCCAGCGGGATGTCGCTCTCGACCTGCAGCGCGATGTCGAAGAAGCCGCCCCAGCGGCGCTGCTGGGCGTCCAGCACGAAGGCGCGCTGGTCGGCGCTGAGCCCGCCGTGGCGCGGCACCACCGCCAGCGTGATCTCGCCCGGCCGCCGCTGGCGCACCTGGTACAGGCGCACGAAGTCCCAGGTCGCCTCGTCGATGACGATGGCCAGGCCGGGGATGCGCCGGCCGCCGCGGTCGACCAGGAATTCCTGGCCGCGGCCGTCGATGACGGGGCAGCGGTTGGCGGCATCGATGGCGCCGTAGTCGCCGGTGCGGTAGCGGATCAGCGGCATCACGTCGTTCCACAGCGAGGTGCCGACGATTTCGAGCCGCTCTTCCTCGGCCCGGTTCTCGGACCAGCCGTACAGGGGCTGGAAGCGGTAGGCGGACAGGCCGGCGTCGCCATAGTCGGCGAAGGCGATATTGGTGCGCTCGGACAGGCCGTAGTTGAGCGAGACCGGGCAGCGGAACAATCTCCGGATCGCCGCCAGCTGGGCCGGCGCTGCCGGCTCCGAGGCCAGCAGTACGGCCCGCACCGGCAGCGCCAGGTCGCCGGCGTCCAGCAATTCCGCCAGCGCCGCGGCCGAACTCGGGTAGGCGTGCACGTAGGCGGGGCGGAAGCGGTTGACGGCATCCAGGATGGCCGGCTTGTGCGACGCGCCGACGTGGTAGGGCGACAGCATCAGGCGGTTGCCGACCACCCGCACCGGACCTTCGTGGGCGAGGCGGCGGGCGTCGGCGCCGATGCGCAGGATGCGCGACTTGTCGAAGGAAAAACCGTAGCGCCCCCACTCGTGCGTGAAAAAGGCTTTTTCGATGTCGGCCAGGCGCTTGCTGCGCCACATGCCGATGCCCTGGCCGGACGAGCCCCCGCTGGTCGCGTACAGCAGCTTGCGCGGGTCGGCGCGGCGGTCGAGGAAATCGCGCTGCTGCGCCATCACCTCGTCCTTGGTCAGGTAAGGAAAGCAGGCCAGCACCTGCGCCAGGGGCTCGTTTGCCGCCTCGGCCGGGCCGCAGCGTACCGTGCGCCGGTACCAGGGCACGTGTTCGAGCGCGTGCACCAGCACCCGGCGCAAACGCCGCCCGGCCTGCGCCGCGCGTTCGGCGTCGTCCCCGTCCAGCAGCGCGCGCACGCGGAAGAAATCGGGGTGGTACAGCAGGCGCGCCGGCAGGAACCGGCGCCAGGCGTAATAACCGGCACCCAGCCAGCCGCGGTCGGCCATTGCCACGCCCCGGCCCTATCCGTTCACGATGCGGCGGAACTCGTCCGCCGACACGTGGCCGAGTCCGAGGCTGTCCAGGGTGCGCGCCTCGTGCGTGAAGTCGCGTCCGAGCAGGCCGCCGGCGATCACGATCAGGGCATCGGCCACCGGCGTCGGCACCCCCATCAGGCGGCCGATCGACGCCATCAGCGCCAGTCCCATCGGCACGTCCTCGGTGACGAAGCGGGTATCGAGGCTGGCCGGCCCCTTCGGTCCGCCGTCGCGCGCATAGCGCCGGAACACCGCCAGTCCCGGCTGCGACAGGTCTTCCTCGTTGCGGAAGCGGCATTCGTCGAAATAGGGCGACGGCGTGCCGCCGGCGGCCGCGATCACCGCGTTCTTTTCATCGTCGAGCCGCGCCAGCAGGCGCAGCACGGAGGGCGTGAACGCTTCGCGGTACATCCAGAAGTCGCCCTGCGCGTATTCGATGCGGCTGGCCGACAGCAGGGTGCCGACCGTGTGCACGATCAGGTTCGGGTTGTGCAGCGCCGACTCGACGATGTTGGTGCGCGTCGCAACATAGGTCGGGAACAGGCGCGCGGCGCGTTCCAGGCCTTCTTTCGCGCGCGTGCGCGGCACGAAGGCGAGGGCGTTGCGTACGTTGCGGAACAGGACGTCGACCACGCCCGGCGCGGCCAGGCGCGCATCGTAGGGCAGGCTTTCGCCCTCGGCCAGCAGGAAGCCGGCGCTGTCCTGCCACGGCAGGAAATAGCACGACCCCATGTTCCCGGGCGCCAGCAGCACCAGCTGGCGTGCGTCGAGCCAGGGACCGAGCAGGGTCGCCACCTGCGGATGGTACTGGGTCTGGGTGGTGACGATGACGGCGTCGGGCGCGGTGGCGAAGGCTTCGGCGGCGTCGCGCGTGGCCAGCGCCAGGCGGGCCCGCCCGCCTTCGACATTGCCGGCGACGGTGATGCCGCGGCGTTCGCGGACCGCGTCGAAATTGTCGTCGTGCAGCGAGTGCGAGGTCTTGAGCAGGACGACGCGGTGGCCGTCGAGGGCAAGCAGTGCGCCGAGCGCGCAGCCGGCGTTACCGGCGCCAACCATGAGCACATTCATGTTTGTTCTCCGTCAGATGGGCGGATGACCAAACTTGACGATGCCAGTGGTGGGCGCGGAGAGGTTGCGTTAGGTCAGATATGCTCAGCGGGTGCTGGGGAACTATTCAGTCCCACTGGACTCACCCCATGTGATCGCGCATCCACGCCTTCAAGCCGTTGACCCAGTCCTTGGCCGGCAGGTTGTAGCGCCGCTTGATCGTGGCGGCGCGCTCGTACAGCAGCGCGAAGTCGAGCCGGGGCGACTGCTTGAACGCGACGACGACGATGTTGGCGTCGTGGACTTCGGGCAGCCAGACCACGGCGTCGAAGGCCTGCTCCATCGCTTCCAGGTTCTTGTCGTAGTTGCTGAAGTCGCCGAACACGTTGGCGGTCATCACGCCGTCCGGGCCCAGGCAGTCGGCGCAGGCCTGGTAGAACTCGGGCGTGTCCAGCACCGGGCCGCGCGCCTGCTCGTCGTACAGGTCGGCCTGCAGCACGTCGACCGTGCCGTGGTTGGCCGCGTCCATCACGAAGTCGAGGGCATCCATCTCGCGCACGTCGAGGCGCGCATCGTTCGGCGGCAGGCCGAAATAGTCGCGGCAGATCGCGATCACGTTCGGATTCAGCTCGGCCGCGGTGACGCGCGCCTCGGGGAAGCGCTGGTAGCAGAACTTGGTGAGCGCGGCGCTGCCCAGGCCCAGCTGGACGATGCGGCGCGGCTGTTCCACGAACAGCATCCACATCATCATCATCTGCACGTATTCGAGCTCGATCGCATCCGGGCGCACCAGGCGCATCGCGCCCTGCACCCAGGAAGTGCCGAGGTGCAGCGAGCGCACGCCTTCGAATTCGGTGATGGTGGCCGGCGGATGGCCGGGTTGCGAGAAGCGGGGATCGTTGGGGGAGGGCATGGGCGGATCTTACCAGGGGTCAGGCCGGCAGGATCAGCGTCACCGCCAGTCCGCCGCCGTCGCGGTTGTTGAGCGTGATGCGCCCGCCGTGGGCTTCGGCGATTTCGCGCGCCAGGGCCAGGCCCAGGCCGGTGCCGCTGCGTTTGGTGGAGTAGAAGGGCACCAGGGCGTTGGTGAGCACGGCGTCGTTCATGCCGCTGCCGCGGTCGAGCACGTCGATGCGCACCACGTCCAGCACACGCCGGATGTGCAGCTCGACGTCTTGCGGCGGCGAGCCGGATTCGTGGGCGTTCTTCAGCAGGTTCAACAAGGCTTGCTCCATCTGCGCGACGTCGATCCGGGCCGGCGCCGCCGGCAACTCGCCGCCCAGGCGGAAGCCGGCCTGGGTGGCCAGGCGTGCCACCAGGGCATCCCACGGGCAGGCTTCCAGGCGCGGCGTCGGCAGCTTGGCGAAGCGTGCGTAGCCGAGGATGAAGCTCTCCAGGTGGCGGGTGCGCTCGCCGATGGTTTCAAGGATCTGCGGCAGGCGCTCGGTCTGGCCGCGCCGCACCAGTTCCGCGCCCGAATGCGCGAGCGAGGCCAATGGCGCCAGCGAATTGTTCAACTCATGGCTGATGACGCGGATGACCTTCTTCCAGGTCTGCACTTCCTGGCGCCGCAGCTCGGCGGTCAGCTGGCGCAGCAGCAGCAGTTCGTGGCGCCGGCCGTTCAGGCTGAAGTCGCGGCGCGCCAGGTGGTACACCTCTTCGTCCTCGCCTTCGCCGGCGCTGAACAGGCCGTCGCCGCCGCGCGCCAGCGCCTCGCTGAGTGCCGGCGCCGCGGCGGCCAGCACCGACGGCAGCGGGTGGCCTTCCAGCTTGCTCCCCGCGGACAGCAACTGGCGCGCGGCCAGGTTGGCGTAGACGATGGTGCCCACGCCGCCCGGGGTATCGGCCACCAGCAGCATCGCCACCGGCGTGTTCTGCACCATGGTGTCGAGCAGCAGTTCGCGCTGGACCAGGCCGATGCGCTGCGCGCGCAGCACGTCGCCGAGCGCGTTGTGGGCGCCCACTAGGTCGGCCAGCTCGTCGTTGCGCGGCCAGTGTAGGCCGAACGAAAAGTCGCCGTCGCGGTAGCTCGTCACCGTGCCTTCCAGCGCGCGGAACAGCGACAGGATCGGCTTGACCTGGGCGCGCATGGTGACGATCGCGATCGGCACCACGCACAGCAGGCAGATGGCGAGCACGGCGAACGGCCGGCCCGGCAGCAGGTGGTCGAGCCCCAGCGCGATCAGGATGCCCAGCGTCAGCAGCGTGCCGACCAGCGCCGACCAGCGCGTGACCAGCGAAAGCCGCCAGGCTTTCGGACGCCGGCGCAGCAAATCCGGGTCGTTCATGCCGGACGGGCGATGCCGAGGCGCTCCATGCGGCGGTACAGCGCCTGGCGCGACAGCCCGAGTTCGGCCGCCGCCTGGGCGATGACGCCGCCGGCGCGCGCCAGCGCCGCGACGATGGCGTCGCGGTCCGGCTCGGCGTCGGGGAGGACGCCGGCCGCCGCCGGCAGGCCGAGGTCGGCCGGCATGACCACCTCGTCCCGGGCCAGCAGCGAGGCGCGCGCCATCACGTTCTTCAGCTCGCGCACGTTGCCGGGCCAGCCGTGCGCCAGCAACGCGCTTTCCGCGCCCGCATGCAGGCGCTTGCCCGGCGCCAGGAAGCTGCGCGCCAGCGGCAGGATGTCGCCCGGACGGGACGCCAGCGGCGGCAGTTTCAGTTCGATCACGTTGAGGCGGTAGAACAGGTCTTCGCGGAAGGTGCCGGCGCGGATCATGGCTTGCAAATCGGCGTTGGTGGCGCTGATCACCCGCACTTTCACTTGCCGCTCGCGGTTCGAGCCGAGGCGCTCGAAGCGGCCGGTTTCCAGCACCCGCAGCAGTTTCATCTGCCCGGCCAGCGGCAGGTTGCCGATCTCGTCGAGGAACAGGGTGCCGCCGTCGGCCGCCTCGAACTTGCCCTCGCGCGCCCTGGAGGCCCCGGTGTAGGCGCCGGCGTCGGCACCGAACAGTTCGGCCTCGATCAGTTCCGACGGCAGGGCGCCGCAATTCAGCACCACGAAGGGACCATCCTTGACCGCCGAATTGGCCTGGATGATCTCGGCGATGCGTTCCTTGCCGGTGCCGTTGGGCCCCGTAATGAGTACTGGCACGTCGGCGCGCGCCACCTGGCAGGCCAGGCTCAGCACCCGCTCGGTGGCCGGGTCGGCCCACACCAGGCCGCGCAGGTCGAAATTCTGTTCCAGCTCGCGCCGGGCGCGGCGCTCGCGCTGCAGGCGCTGGCCCAGCGCGCGGTTGGCCTGCCCCAGTTCGATCAGGTTGGTGACGGTCGCCAGCAGGCGCTCGTCGTTCCAGGGTTTCGACAGGTAGTCGGCGGCGCCGGCTTTTATCAAGCCGACCGCCGCGTCGAGGTGGGTCCAGGCGGTCAGCAGGATCACCGGCAGGTCGGGGTACTGACGGCGGATCGCGCCGAACAGCGTCACGCCTTCCGCGCCGGAGGTGGTGTCGGCAGTGAAGTTCATGTCCTGGATCACCAGGTCGACCGGCTGGCGCTCGAGCAGGGCCAGGCCCTCCTCGGGCGAGGCCGCGTGCAGCGCGGCGATGTCGTGCAGCGAGAACAGGACGTCGAGCGCGATGCCGACGGCGGCGTTGTCATCTATGATCAGTACGGTAGGCATGGCATCAGGATAACACTACCGTTACACGCTGCGGGTGGCGGTGGCCGGCGAGATGCTGGCCGCCTTCCACGCCGGGCCGTAGGCGGCGGCCATGCCCAGCAGCCAGAACAGCAGCGCACCGCCGATCAGGTAGACCGCCGGCAGGCGCGCCATCTCCAGCTGGCTCACCAGCAGGTGGTTCAGCGCCAGGCCCAGCGCCACGCCGCCGAACACGCCGGCGCTGGAGATCATCAGGTTTTCAAGGATGAAGTAGCGCAGGATGTCGATGCGGCGGGCACCGAGCGCGCGCCGCACGCCGATCTGCTTGCGGCGCTGGGTCACCCACAGGCTGGCCATGCCGACGATGCCGGAGCAGGTGATCAGGAGCAGGAGCAGGCTGACCGTGACCAGCATCCATTGCAGCGCGACGTCGCCGCGGTAGCGGGCCTTGCGGTCCTGGTCGACCGTGCGCATTTCCAGGATCATCGGCGTGGCGGAAGACTTGCGCAACGCGCTTTCCGCGTCCTTCATCACGCGCTCGCGCTGGCCCGCTTCGGTGCGGATCGCATACATGGTGCGCGAGTTGCCATACAGGCGCGCCGGGAGCACCACCGAAAGCTCGCCCGGTTCGCCGATCTGGGCACCCTGGGTCTGCAGGTGCTCGACCACGCCGACCACCCGGGAGCCCTCGACGGTTTCGTTATTGCCGAAGTAGACCGTCTTGCCGATCGCGGAGACGCCCGGCCACAGCTTGCCGGCCAGCGCCCTGGTGACGATGACATGCGCAGGCGGTTCCTTTTTTTCCTTCTCGTTGATGTCCACTCGCTCCTGCGGCACGAAGTCGCGGCCTTCGACCAGGCGCAGGCCGAAGGTCTCGACCAGGGAGTCGCCCGACAGGTACATCGACGCGACCGCGCTCTCGCGTTGCTGGCGCCGGTCGAGCGTGATGCCGGTGTTCCAGCCGCTTTGCGACAGCGGCATCTGCGACACCTGGGCCACCGACGCCACGCCCGGCACCGCGCGCAGCAGCGCGGCTTCGCGCCTGGCGGTGGCCAGGCGCTGCTCGGGACCGTCGTTGTCCAGCGTGCGCGCCATGATGTAGAAGGTCGAATGCTCGTCGGACAGGCCGGACGGACGCCCGATCACGGCGCGTCGTTCGTTCACGATGTACAGGGCGTTGGCCAGGATCGCCAGGCTGAGCGCGATCTGCAGCGCCACCAGGATCGGGCCGGTCTTGTTGCGCAGCAGCGCTGACAGGATGGGGCGGATTTCCATGTTCTCTCTCCGGATGGATTTATTGCGATTTGAGCTGGATCGCCGGGGTCACCTGGCAGGCGCGCCAGGTTGGCAGCAGGCCGGCCAGCAGCGCCGCCGCCACCGACAGCACGAAGGTCAGGCCCAGCATCTGCCAGTCCATGTGCGCCATCGCCGCGACCTCCTTGCCCTGCATGCCGATCAGCGCCAGCGCGCCAAAGGCGAGCAGCAGTCCGAGTACGCCGCCGGCCAGGCCGACCACGCCGGTCTCGATCAGGAACTGGCGGAAGATCTCGCGGCGCGAGGCGCCGAGCGCGCGCCGTACGCCGATCTCGGCGGCGCGGATCGAGAACTTGGCCAGCAGCAGGCCGACGGTGTTCACCAGGCACAGCGCCAGGAAGCCGAAGGCCAGCCAAGCCGACAGCTTGTTGTCGTTGTCGACGATTTTCAGTTCGTCCATCCATTCCATCACGTCGTACAGGTGGTTCGGCACGTTGCGCTTGAAGCGACCGAGCTTCCTCTGCTCGCTGGTGTAGTTGTCCAGCCAGGCCTGCAGCTCGGCGCGGTCGCTTGCGTTGCCGGTCTCGAACCAGAATTGGAGCCAGGTGCACTCCGATGCCATCAGGCCGGCGTAGCCCGGTTCGCGCCTGGAGGTGCAGCTCATGCCGCCGTTGTTGTCGGCTTCGTGGCGGATCGCGGTGGCGAATGGAATGAAGAAGTCGTCGGCGTCGCCGAAGGTATCGCCGCCGACCAGCTTGTAGTAGCGCGGGCGCGGATTCCAGGTGTCGATCACGCCGGACACGGTAAATGGCGTGCCCATCAGGCGTACCTGGCGGCCAACCGCGTCGGCGTCGCCGAACAGCTTTTCGGCCATGGCGCGGCCCAGCACCACGACGTCGGCTGCGCGCGCGTCGTCGGCCTTGCTCCAGGGCTGGCCGTGGAGGAAGGGGACGTCGAACATGGCGAAGAAGTCACGCGTGGGCGCCATGCCGTCCGCGATAAAGGCCGGCATCTCCTTGCGCGTCGGCTCGAGCGGCCCGGCGATGCCGAACAGGACGGTGCGACGCTCGCCCTGGCCGCTCTTGAGCAGGTTGACGGCATCCTGGTAGCTCATCTGCACGTCGTCCGGCTCGTCGCCCGGCGCCCAGCCCTCGAGCGGGCCGTTGTCGAATCGCGGCACCAGCAGCCGGTCGCTCTTTTCGGGAATCGGGTCGCCCGACATCATGTGCAGGATCGTCAGCGTGGACACGCTGGCGGCCACGCCGACGGCCAGGGTCAGCACCATCAGTGCAGTCAGGGCGGGGTTGCGGCGCAGGCTGCGCAGGCCGAGCTTGAAGTAATAGCCGAACATGGTCGTGGGCTCCTCAGGCAGTGACCGCGGGCTGGACCAGCGACGGCCCCTTGCGCACCAGGTCCGACACCTGGCCGTCGATGATGTGCACGTTGCGCGTGGTGCGCACCGCCAGTTCCGGGTCGTGGGTCACCATCAGGATGGTGGTGCCGGCGGCGTTGATTTCTTCCAGCAGTTCCATCACGCCGCGCGCCATCTGCGTGTCCAGGTTGCCGGTCGGTTCGTCCGCCAGCAGCAGCTTGGGCGAGCCGGCCAGCGCGCGCGCGATCGCCACGCGCTGCTGCTGGCCGCCGGACAGCTCGGCCGGATAATGCTTCATGCGCGAGGCCAGGCCGACCTTAGCCAGCGCGTCCTCGATGCGCTTCCTGCGTTCGCTCGCATTGAAGCCGCGGTAGCGCAAGGGCACGTCGACGTTGTCGAACAGGCTCAGGTCCGGGATCAGGTTAAAACCCTGGAAGATGAAGCCGAGTTTTTCGTTGCGCAGGCGCGAGCGCGCATTGTCTCCCAGGCCCTTGACGTTGACGCCGTCGAGGATGTAGTCGCCCGAGGTGAATTCCTCGAGCAGGCCGGCGATGTTCAGGAAGCTGGTCTTGCCCGAACCGGAAGGGCCGGTGACGGTGACGAACTCGCCCTCGCGGACGTCGATCTCGAAGCCGCGCAGCGCGTGCGTCTCGATCATGTGGGTGCGGTACACCTTGCTCAGATTGGTCATGCGCAGCATGGTCGTGTCCTTTCAGTGATGTTATGCGTTATTCAGTTGTTGATCGAGATGCGCCCGGCGTTGGCGAAGGCATCGGTGCCGGCCACCACCACCTTGTCGCCCGGCTTCAGGCCGGACTGGATTTCCACGGCCGAGATGCTGGTGGCGCCGATGCGGATCGGGGTGCGGGTGGCGATGCCGTCGCGGACCACGTAGGCATGGCGTCCACCCTCGCTCTCGACGAAGGGGCCGCGCGGCAGCATCAGCACGCCCGGCTTTTCCTCGATCAGCAGGCGCGCGCTCACGCGCTGGCTCTGGCGCAGGCCCCGGGGCTGTTCCCCGCCCCGGTCACCGGTGAAGCGGATGCGCGCCAGCACCATGCCCTTGACCACTTCCGGAGACAAGGCCGACAGCTTGCCGGCAGCCGTGCCCGAGGGCAGCTGGACCTCGGCGTTCATGCCCAGGCCGAGGTCGCTCACATAGGTTTCCGGCACCTCGATCTCGACTTCGAGCCGCGACAGGTCGACCAGCGTCATCAAGGGCGCATTGGCCGCGACCACCATCCGGTCCTGCACGTTCAGGGTGCCGATGAAACCGTCGACCGGCGCGCGCACCGTCAGTTCGTCGACGCGGCGCTGCGCTTCCGCCATCGCCAGGCGCGCGCGTTCCAGCTCGTTTTCGCGGGTGCGCAGCGCCAGCCGGACGTCGTCGCCCTCCAGGGCCGCCGCCTGGGCCGCGTGGCGGGCGCGGATCTCGGTCGACTGCAGCGCATCCTTGGCCTTCTGGTAATCGATCTTGGCGATGATGCCGACCTGGCCGACGCTGTCGTAGCGCTCCAGCGTGCGCTGGGCCGACAGGCGCTCGATCTCGGCGGTGTCGGCTTCCTTCTGCGCCAGCAGCTTCTGCTTCTTCGCGAGGATCTGCTGGCGCGCCACCTCGGCCTTCAATTGTTCCCAGGCCGAGACTTCGCGCTTCAGGGCATCGGACAAGTCGGGCGATTCCAGCACCGCCAGCACTTGTCCCTTCTTGATCGTGTCGCCGGCGGCCACCTTCAGGTTGACGGTGGAGGGCGCCTTGGCATACAGGGTCGGGCTGACGGCGGCAACCACGCGGCCGTTGACCGAGGCGTCGCGCACCAGGGTGCCGCGGGTGACCTCGGCGATGCGCAGGCGCGCGCCGCTGACCGAGGCTTCGCTGCCGCGCCAGCCCGAGACGAGGAAGGCGCACACGGCCAGGACGGCCACGGCGGCGCCGATCCAGACGGCGCCGCGCTTGGCCTGGTGGCCCGCCGGGGGCGCGATGACGGCGTCTTGTTGTGAGGTGTCGCGGATCATGATATGGACATTGAGGTGATGGACACAGCGGTATTTGCAGGAACCGTGCCAGGGCCTAAGCCCTTGATTCCAAAGGAGGCGCGTACTACGGACGCGATGTCCGTCCTTGTCCGGTCTTGTCCGCGGCGCAGTGGACGGACAGTCGCGGCCAGTGATCTTATCTCTTGATAAATTTAAAATCGTTCATAATTTCCTGTCATCACTATCGGCCCAGCCGTGGAAAGCCGCCATGTCGTTTACCGTGTTGCGCCTCATGTTCGATGGCTGGCGCCCCTTGCGGGACCGCCTGGCGCGCTTGCTGGCGCCGGCCGGCATCGAGCCCTGGGACTATCCGTTCGCCCTCACCGACGTCGCCCAGTTGCACCGCCTGACGCCGCACGACGGGGCCGACGCGCTGGACGACCCCACCTGGCGCGACCTGCTGCTCGACCGCTACAGCGAGCGCCTGTCCGCCCAGACCAGCATCTTCGGCCGCCAGGCGCTGTACCGGCGCCTGCGCAATGGCGCCGGCCCGGCGGAGGCGGCGCGGCGGCGCGAGCGCATCGGGACGCTGCTGGCGGACCGCGCGCGCCTGGCGGCACTGCACCGCGCCCTGCGCCCGCTGCGCCATACCGACGTCGAGGCCGCCGAGCTGCTGTTCGATCCGGTCCACCGGATGCCGGCGCAGCCGGGATGGCTGCCGGCCTGGTACCTGATCCAGCTGCTGCTGGCGGCGTCGATCGCGGCGGCGCTGCTGGTCTCGCCCGCGGCGTGGCTCGGCGCGGCCGCCGCCATGTACCTGCTGGTGGCGCTGCAGATGCGCTACCGCGAGCCCGCGGCGGATTTGCAGCGCCCGGTCGCGACGCTGCAGATGATGCTGCGCGTGTGTACGGCGCTGGATGGCAGCGCACACCCGCTGGCGGACGATTTCAGCGGCCGCGGCGTGCCGGCGGGCCGCATCAACCGCGGCCTGGCGCGTACCCTGGGTATCGAGCAGGTACCGGGAGTGAAGGCGTATCTGGACTGGTTCATGCTGGACAACGTGCGCCACTATTTCAAGAGCGCGCGCCTGGTGTTCGGCCAGCGCGCCTTCTTGCGCGAGTGCTACGCACTGTGCGCCGACCTGGACGCCGACGTGGCGCTGGCGCGCCACCTGCTGGCTACGCCGGCGTGGTGCTGGGCGCAGCGCAGCGGCGCGCGCTCGCTGGCGCTGGACGGCGCCGTGCACCCGCTGGTCGACGGCGCCAGCCCGCTGTCGATCGGCCTGGAGGGCAAGGGCGCCTTCCTCTCGGGCCAGAACGGCGTCGGCAAGAGCACCTTCCTGCGCACGCTGGGCCTGAACCTGGCGGCGGCGCGCGCCTTCGGCTTCTGCTACGCGCGGCAAGCCAGTGTGCCGGCGCTGCCCATCGTCGCCAGCATGCAGAACGAGGATTCGTTGCTCGGCGGGCAAAGCCTGTACGTCGCCGAACTGGCGCGCGCCCGGGCGCTGCTGGCGGCGGCCGGCGGACGTCCGGTCGTGTGCCTGATCGACGAAATCTTCCGCGGCACCAACCACGAGGAATCGGTGTCGGCCGCGGCGGCGGTGCTGGACGAGCTGGCCGGCCGGTCACTGGTGGTGGTGTCCTCGCACAACCTGGTACTGGGCCCCTTGCTGGCGCACCGGCTGGCGCCGTGGCGGGTCACGCGCGGACCGGACGGCGTGCCGGCGCTGGAGCCCGGGATGCTGGGGCGCACCAACGGCATCGCGCTGCTGGCCGATCACGGCTTCGACCAGGCGGTGCGGGACAAGGCGGGACGGGTGGCGGGCTGGCTGGCGAGCCAGCGCGGCGGGGGCGCCGGGGCCGGCTTGCTGGACGATACGCTGGGCGGATCCTGAGCGCGGATATCGAGATGGCAGATGCACGTCGTCCCCGCGCAGGCGGGGACCCATGCCGGGTAACGGAATCCGCCATACCTGAAGCAGATCGGCTGCTTCAAAAACACGGAGGCTGCATACCCGGCATGGCCTCCCTTCGCGGAAACGACGTGCTTCTCGTGGTGCCTACTTCTGCGGCTTCTGTTTCTGCGCGTAGGTGCCGACCAGCTCACCCTTGGCCAGCACGTGGCCCTGCAGCGCGTCCAGCAGCTGGTCGCGCTCGGCGCCCCAGGGCAGGTCCAGCACCTTGTCCAGCGCATATACCTGGAAGTGATAGTGGTGCGGCTTGTCGCCCACCGGCGGGTGCGGGCCGTACCAGCCCATCGAACCGTGCGTGGTGCGGCCCTGCAGCACGCCGTCCGGGTCGGTCAGGCGCGCCTGCTCCTGCACGCCTTCGGGCAGGCTGGTGACGTTGGCCGGGATATTCCAGGCCAGCCAGTGCACCACCGGCGTCACCGGTCGTGCATCCGGGTCTTCCATCACGATCGCATACGACTTCGCGCCCGGCACCGCGCTCCATGCCAGCGCCGGCGAGACGCCGTCCGCATACTCGCTGTTCCTGGCCGGGATCGCGCCGTTCCTGGCGAAGCTGGACGAGCTGACGGCCAGCCTGCCTTGCGCCTGCGTCTGCGGGCGGGCAAAGGCGACCGGCACGCCGCTGCCCTTGCCGGCCTGCTGCTGCATCGGGCCGGCCGGCGCTTTCAGCTCGGCCGTGGGCTTGGCTGCATTGCCGGTGTACGCGACGCGGTAGATCACGCCGTTGGCATCGTCCGCCATCAGCAGCGCGCCGTCCTTCGCCATCGCCAGGCCGACCGGGCGCGCGATGTGGGTCTTGCCGCCGTCGGTCAGGAAGCCGGTGACGAAGGGCTCGATCGAGCGTGCCTGGCCATTCTGGAAGCGCACGCGCACGATCTCGTAGCCGGACGCCACCTTGCGATTCCATGAACCGCGCATGGTGACGAAGGCGTCGCCCTGGTACTCGGCCGGGAAGCCGCCGGGACTATTCACACCCTTGTAGAACACCAGCTGCATCGGCGCCGCGTGGGCGGCGTAGCCCAGCACCATCGGCGTGCTGTGGGCCTTCCAGTCCTGTTTACTAATTTCGCCGATCGGTGTGCTCTGCGGGTAGATGCTGCCGGCGCCATAGACGTGCGGCCAGCCATACTGTTTACCCTGTTCGATCCTGTTGAGTTCTTCCGGCTGGTCTTCGTCGCCGAGGAAATCGATACCGTGGTCGAAGCCCCACAATTCCCCGGTCTGCGGCTGCCAGTCGAAGCCGATGGTGTTGCGCAGGCCGCCGGCGACGATGGTGCGGCTGGTGCCGTCCGGCTTGATGCGCAGGAGCGTCGCGTTTTCCTGGTTGGTCTCGTTGCAGGCGTTGCAGGTGCTGCCCACGCTCAGGTACAGCATGCCGTCGGGGCCAAAAGCGATGGTCCGGTTGGCGTGCTGGCCGGCGTCGGGCAGGTCACCCGCCAGCATCCTGGGTTCGCCCAGGCGGCCGTCGGCCTGGATGTCGGCCACGAACAGCTCCTTCACCGTCACCAGGTACAGCTTGTCGTCGCGGATCGCCAGGCCGTGGGCCCCGGCGCGGCGCAGCACGGTTTCCGGCGGACCGTCGGCACGGCCGTCGCCGTTGGCGTCGCGCAGCAGCAGCACGTCGCCCTGGTCGCGCCGGCTCACGTAGACATTGCCGTTGGGAGCGACCGCGATGATGCGGGCATTTTTGAGGCCGGTGGCGAAGGGCGTCACCGCAAAGCCGGGCGGCGCCTTGATGCCGGCCATGCGCTGCGGCGTCGGCTCGACCTTGTCGGGCTTGAAGATATTGTTCTCCGCGCTGTAGCGGGTACCGTCGCCTTGCTGCGCCCAGGCGCTTGCGGCGGCCAGGCACAGCAGGGTCATGCCGAGAGGACGTGTCATCGCGTGCTCGCTTTCGAAAATGGATCGGTGGGGAAGGCCGGTCCATCATTGCGCGGGCAATCAACCTTGTCTGTTTGCGAACTCACCAAGGCCAGGTGCGTTCCAAGCTCTGGCCTGGAAGGGCGCGTTGTGCTCTGACCCCTAAGGTGCTGACCCCTAAGGTGTGATGCTTTTGGGCAGTTGATTAAAACCGGGCTCTGACCCCGGTTTGATGGGGCGCATTCAGTGCCTCGGGAGCGGCTTGCCCCTGGCGATGACTTCGTGGCATGCGCCCTTGATGGTGGCGTTGTCGTAGTCGGTCCAGCCGTAGCTGTCGACGTAGCGCTTGTGCTGGCGGAACGCCGGGTTGACGAAGCTCCAGTCGAGCCGTTCGCCGGGGTAGCGCACGCCGGCCAGGTCGAGCAGGGTGTGGAAGACGTTCTCGGTGGCCAGTTTCGCCTTGCGGTGGCGGCGCAGCTGTTCCACCTTGTCCGGGTGGCGTTCGCCGTAGGCGTCCGAATACCAGGCGAAGGCCGGCACGTGGAATTCGTACTGGGTGTTGTGGCCGTGGAAAGCCAGGCGGCAGCTGTTGTCGTACAGGGTCTGGCCGTGGTCGGCCACGTACAGCATGGCCGCCGGCCGGCCGGATGCCTTCAGGCGCTCGATCACGCCGTCGAGGAACCAGTCGGTGTACAGGATCGAGCTGTCGTAGCTGTTGTTGAGCTGGGTCTTGATGCGGATGTCGGTGTAGACCGGCTTGTCGACGCCGTACAGCGAGGGTAGCCATTGGTCGAACTGCTTCGGGTAGCGGTGGCTGTAGTTCCAGTGGCTGCCCAGGGTGTGCAGCACGATCAGCTTTTTCGGCGCCGGGTCCAGCACCGCGTGCTGCAGGGGGCCGAACAGGACTTCGTCGTAGCTGGAATTGTCGGTGAAGCCGCCCAGGTTCAGGAACTCGACCTCGTCCGCTTCCTTGGCGAACACCGAGACCGGCGTGTCGAACTTGCCGAACGAGATCTGGTTCGACAGCCAGAAGGTCTTGTAGCCGGCTTCCTTGAAGGCGGAAATGAAGGATTTTTCGGAAAAGCCGTCCTTCAGGCTTTCGGTGGCCGGCTTGCGCGAGATGATCACCGGCACCGACAACCGGGTCGCCGATACCGAGGTGATCACGTCCGCCAGCGGCACCAGGTTGGCCTCCTGCGACAGCAGCGGATTGGTGTCGCGCGCATAGCCGTTCAGGCGCCAGCGGTCATAGCGCGCCGATTCGCCGATCACCATCACCACCACCTGCGGCTCGTCCACGCCCAGGGCGGAGGTGGCGTGGAAGCGGAAACGGGCGCTGCTGCGGTTCAGGTCGGCCAGGTAGGCGCGTTCCTTGTAAAAATCGACGCCGCGCGCCATCAGGCCGAAGGGCCAGGAACGGGCAAAGGCGTCGAGGTCGAACGGCAGTTGCGCCCAGTGCGCCAGCGGGGGCGGCGCGGTGCGCGCCGGGATGCCGCCCGGGCGCGGCGCGGCGTGCGCTTCCTTGTCCTGCTCCGTGCCGTGCTTGCCGGCCGCGCCGGCCTTGACCAGCAGCGCGGCCGGGCGCGCTACGGGCGCAGGGGCGGGCGCCGGGGACGGGCCGGCATCCGGCGGCGCCACCCCGAACGCCAGCCCGTACGCGAACACCGCGCCCCCGAGCGCCAGCACGCCCAGCACCACTGGTCGCGACACGTCGTTCCAGTCGAGGTCGCGCGTGCGCCAGGCCGCGATCCAGGTGCCGGCGAACCAGGCCAGCACGCCGAGGGTGACGGCGGCCAGCAGCCAGGCTTTGCTGCCCAGGAATTCGAGCGCTTCGGCCGGGCTGGTTTCGAAGATGATACCGAGGTGGTGGGTCGAGATGCCCTGGCCGTAGAACGCATACAAATAGAGCTCGACCGGCAGCGCCAGGAAGGCCGGCAGCAGCAGCCAGTGAAAGCAGGCCGGGCGCTTGAACAAGGCCCAGGCGCCGGCCCAGGCCATCGCTTCCATGGCGAGGATGCGGCCCGGCTGCGCGAGCGGCAGGTCGAACAGGGCCGGCACCAAGGGCATGCAGGACAGCAGCAGGTAGCTCAGCAGTACAAACAGGTTACGCGGGCGCAGCAGAAAACGCATGAAGGAAGGGCAGGGTCTGGGCGAAGTCGGCTATTATCACGGTTTTGCCGCAGCATTGTCGCAATAAGGATATTTCCTCATAGTAATAGTGCGGCGCCGACGCGCACCGCTTGTGTCGCGAGCGCGACAGTTCGTCGGCGTTTATCCATTCCATTACCCCCTTGCGGCCGCTATTTGGCAAGTCGGTTGACCCCGTACTGCTTCAGGTCTATACTTGCGAGTTCTCGATTTATTCTGGCCTTCGTATACGTCAATTCAGCCGCTCCCTTTGGTGAGTGGCTTTTGCCGCCCCTCGAAGCAGTTGCCAGGCGAGACTAGGTTTCAGTCCCCGGAAAGATCGTCCGGGTCATCAACGTAGTAACTTTGTTGGATTAAGAACGATGCCAACCATCAATCAACTGATTCGCAAGCCGCGTGAAGCCGCGGTTGTGAAGAGCAAGTCGCCGGCACTGGAAAACTGCCCGCAGAAGCGCGGTGTTTGCACCCGTGTCTACACGACCACCCCGAAGAAGCCGAACTCGGCACTGCGTAAGGTCGCCAAGGTTCGCCTGACCAACGGTTTCGAAGTCATTTCGTACATCGGCGGTGAAGGCCACAACCTGCAGGAACACTCGGTCGTGCTGCTGCGCGGCGGCCGTGTGAAGGACTTGCCGGGTGTGCGTTACCACATGGTCCGCGGTGCACTGGATACCCAGGGCGTGAAAGACCGTAAGCAGGCCCGTTCGAAGTACGGTGCCAAGCGTGCCAAGGCTGCGAAGAAGTAATTCTCGCGTCGCGTCACACCAGGGTCATATTTAATAGTTAAGTTGAGCCGGCCGGAAGGCCGAGTAAGTGAAAAGTCATGAGGGCTTTTCGCGAGTGCGGTTCAAGCACTCAACTGAAGACAGGAAGGAATTGAAATGCCACGTCGTCGTGAAGTACCCAAGCGCGAGATCCTGCCGGATCCGAAATTCGGCAATACCGATGTCGCCAAGTTCGTCAACGTTCTGATGCTGTCCGGCAAGAAGTCGGTCGCAGAAAACATCATCTACGGTGCGTTCGAATACATCCAGACCAAATCGGGCAAGGACCCGCTGGAAGTGTTCGTTGCCGCGATCAACAACGCCAAGCCGATGGTCGAGGTGAAGTCCCGCCGCGTCGGTGGCGCCAACTACCAGGTGCCGGTCGAAGTGCGTCCGGTTCGCCGTATGGCTCTGTCTATGCGTTGGTTGCGCGAAGCCGCAAACAAGCGTAGCGAGAAATCCATGCCGCAACGCCTGGGTGGTGAGCTGATGGAAGCGGCGGAAGGCCGCGGCGGCGCGATGAAGCGTCGTGACGAAGTCCACCGTATGGCTGAAGCGAACAAGGCGTTCTCGCACTTCCGCTTCTAATAAGCAAAGTGGCCAAACCTCTCGTGGGGTGCGGCCATGCAGTAGTTGTTGTTCAGGCCGAGCTCATTTTGTAACCAAAATGCTGCTCGGTTTTGTCCATTCAAAGTTTAGGAAAAATTATGGCACGCAAGACCCCCATTGAGCGCTACCGCAATATCGGTATCTCCGCTCACATCGATGCTGGTAAAACCACCACCACCGAGCGCGTCCTGTTCTACACCGGCGTGAACCACAAGATCGGCGAAGTGCACGACGGCGCGGCGACGATGGACTGGATGGAGCAGGAGCAGGAGCGCGGCATTACCATTACCTCGGCAGCGACGACCTGCTTCTGGAAGGGTATGGCCAACAACTTCGAGCCGCACCACATCAACATCATCGATACCCCGGGCCACGTCGACTTCACCATCGAAGTGGAACGTTCGATGCGCGTGCTGGACGGCGCCTGCATGGTTTACTGTGCAGTCGGCGGCGTGCAGCCGCAGTCGGAAACCGTGTGGCGCCAGGCTAACAAGTACAAAGTCCCGCGTCTGGCCTTCGTCAACAAGATGGACCGTACCGGTGCGAACTTCTTCAAGGTGTACGAGCAGATGCGCGCTCGCCTGAAGGCCAACCCGATCCCGCTGCAGATCCCGATCGGCGCCGAAGACAACTTCAAGGGCGTGGTCGACCTGGTCAAGATGAAAGCCATCTTCTGGGATGACGCATCGCAGGGCATGAAGTTCGACTACCGCGACGTGCCGGCCGAGCTGGTCGATCAAGCCAACGAATGGCGCGAGAAGCTGGTCGAGACCGCTGCTGAAGCGAACGAAGACCTGATGAACAAGTACCTGGAAGAGGGTGAGCTGTCGGAAGCGGACATCAAGACCGCACTGCGCGCACGCACCATCGCCGGCGAAATCGTTCCGATGATGTGCGGCACCGCCTTCAAGAACAAGGGCGTGCAGGCCATGCTGGACGCGGTCATCGAATACCTGCCGTCGCCGGTCGACATCCCGCCGGTCGGTGGTACCGACGAAGACGACCAGCCGGTCACCCGTAAGGCCGACGACAACGAGAAATTCGCTGCGCTGGCATTCAAGATCATGACCGACCCGTTCGTCGGCCAGCTGATCTTCTTCCGCGTGTACTCGGGCGTCATCAATTCGGGCGACACCGTCTACAACCCGATCAAGGGCAAGAAGGAACGCGTCGGCCGTATTCTGCAGATGCACGCGAACCAGCGCGAAGAAATCAAGGAAGTCCGCGCAGGCGACATCGCTGCTGCAGTCGGCCTGAAAGAAGCAACCACCGGCGAAACCCTGTGCGACCCGTCGGCACCGATCATCCTCGAAAAGATGGTGTTCCCGGAGCCGGTGATTCAGCAGGCCGTCGAGCCGAAGACCAAGGCTGACCAGGAAAAGATGGGCCTGGCACTGAACCGTCTGGCTCAGGAAGACCCGTCGTTCCGCGTGCGTACCGACGAAGAGTCGGGCCAGACCATCATCGGTGGTATGGGCGAGCTGCACCTGGAAATTATCGTCGACCGTATGAAGCGTGAATTCGGCGTCGAAGCAACCGTCGGCAAGCCGCAGGTTGCTTACCGCGAAACCATCCGCAAGGGTGTCACCGACGTCGAAGGCAAGTTCGTCAAGCAGTCGGGCGGTCGCGGCCAGTACGGTCACGCTGTCCTGTCGATCGAGCCGCAAGAGCCGGGCAAGGGCTTCGAGTTCATCGACGCCATCAAGGGCGGTGTGGTTCCGCGCGAATACATCCCGGCAGTCGAGAAGGGTGTTCGCGAGACCCTGACCACCGGCGTGCTGGCTGGTTACCCGGTCGTCGACGTGAAAGTCACGCTGACCTTCGGTTCGTACCACGACGTTGACTCGAACGAAAACGCGTTCCGTATGGCCGGTTCGATGGCATTCAAAGAAGGCTGCCGTCGCGCCAACCCGGTCATCCTGGAGCCGATGATGTCGGTCGAAGTGGAAACGCCGGAAGACTACGCCGGTACCGTGATGGGCGACCTGTCGTCCCGCCGCGGTATGGTGCAGGGCATGGACGAAATCCCGGGCGGCGGCGGCAAGATCATCAAGGCCGAAGTCCCGCTGTCGGAAATGTTCGGTTACTCGACCGTGCTGCGTTCGGCAACCCAGGGCCGTGCGACCTACACGATGGAATTCAAGCACTATGCTGAAGCTCCGAAGCACGTGATGGACGCGATCGTGACCGCGAAGTCGAAGTAATTCAAAAGCTGTAAGCCGGGAGCGGACACAATCTGCTCCCGGTGAACCAACAAAAAACTAAATATATTGTTCTTTTAAAGGAAGATCAAAATGGCAAAGGAAAAATTCGAACGGACCAAGCCGCACGTGAACGTCGGCACCATCGGTCACGTTGACCACGGCAAAACCACCCTGACGGCTGCAATCGCAACCGTTCTGTCGAAGAAATTCGGCGGTGAAGCCAAGGCCTACGATCAGATCGACGCGGCTCCGGAAGAAAAAGCACGCGGCATCACCATCAACACCGCGCACGTCGAGTACGAGACCGCAAACCGTCACTACGCTCACGTTGACTGCCCAGGCCACGCCGACTACATCAAGAACATGATTACCGGTGCTGCGCAGATGGACGGCGCGATCCTGGTGTGCTCGGCCGCTGACGGCCCGATGCCGCAGACCCGCGAGCACATCCTGCTGGCGCGTCAGGTTGGCGTTCCGTACATCATCGTGTTCCTGAACAAGTGCGACCTGGTCGACGACGCAGAACTGCTGGAACTGGTCGAAATGGAAGTGCGCGAGCTGCTGTCGAAGTACGAGTTCCCGGGCGACGACCTGCCGATCATCAAGGGTTCGGCTCGTATGGCACTGGAAGGCGCTGCTGGCGAGATGGGCGAAGACTGCATCATCCGTCTGGCCGACGCTCTGGACAGCTACATCCCGACCCCGGAGCGTGCCGTCGACGGCGCCTTCCTGATGCCAGTCGAAGACGTGTTCTCGATCTCGGGCCGCGGTACCGTGGTGACCGGTCGTGTCGAGCGCGGCATCATCAAGGTCGGCGAAGAGATCGAAATCGTCGGTATCACCGACACCGTGAAGACCACCTGCACCGGCGTGGAAATGTTCCGCAAGCTGCTGGACCAGGGTCAAGCTGGCGACAACGTCGGCCTGCTGCTGCGCGGTACCAAGCGTGAAGACGTCCAGCGTGGTCAGGTTCTGGCCAAGCCGGGCTCGATCAAGCCGCACACCGACTTCACCGGCGAAGTGTACGTGCTGTCGAAGGACGAAGGTGGTCGTCACACCCCGTTCTTCAACAACTACCGTCCGCAGTTCTACTTCCGTACCACCGACGTGACCGGTTCGATCGTTCTGCCGGCCGACAAAGAAATGGTGATGCCGGGCGATAACGTGTCGATCACCGTCAAGCTGATCGCTCCGATCGCGATGGAAGAAGGTCTGCGCTTCGCAATCCGCGAAGGCGGCCGTACCGTCGGCGCCGGCGTTGTTGCCAAGATCATCGCCTAATTTCGGTTAGCGTGATTCGCCAGCGGTCGCTTTGATAGCGTACCGCCGGCACAACGGATGGGGACAGACTTTTTGGTCTGTCCCCATCTGTTTGAGAGGGTTCGGTGATATACTCCCGCCTCTTGAGCAGTAGCGTAGTACCCGAAGCACCTTTTACACATTGCCGGCTCCAAAGCCGGAACGTTCTTTTAAAGGAATTAGCATGTCCGCTCCGAATCAGAAAATCCGTATCCGCCTGAAAGCGTTCGACTACAAACTGATCGACCAGTCCGCTCTGGAAATCGTCGACACCGCCAAGCGCACCGGCGCAGTGGTCAAGGGCCCGGTCCCGCTGCCGACCCGCATCCAGCGCTTCGACATCCTGCGTTCCCCGCACGTCAACAAGACCTCGCGCGACCAGTTCGAAATCCGTACGCACCAGCGTCTGATGGACATCGTGGACCCGACCGACAAGACCGTTGACGCACTGATGAAGCTGGACCTGCCGGCTGGCGTCGACGTCGAGATCAAGCTGCAATAATCACGTGTCGCCCGGTGGATTCGTCCATCGGTAAAAATGGGGCTGGTACCGCTTGCGGACCAGCCCCATTTTTTTTATGGGATGCCGCAGCGCCGCCGAAGGGATGCCCGCTGGCTGGCATGCTGATGGCAACCCGGCAATGCGCAGTAATGCTAAGATGACATTGCCATGACAACCATTTCCGCCTCCTTCTTCGTGCGCGCCAAGCGCCTGCGCCGCACGCCCTGGCTCGATGTGATCGGCGCCGCCTGGCTGGTCCTGGTCGGCGGCATGTTCGTCAAGCTGGTACTGCCCGCGCAACTCGGATACGAGCTGCGGCATCTCTTCCTTCTGGCACCGGTTCTGGTGCTGATCGCAAAGGACCTCTCCCACCTGCCCGACGCGCTCGAGCGGACCCGCCAAGCGCTGCGCACGCGCACCTGGCGCAAGCTGCCGGCCGCCTGGCTGCCGCCTGAATTCCTCGGCCTGCTCCGGCTCGACGGCGCGCTGCGGCGCGGCTTCGCAGACTGGCTGCTGCGCCGTCCGCACATCGCGGCGCCGGCCGGCCAGGCCTTCGGCTACCTGCAATTCGGTGCCTACCGTACTGCCTGCGCCATCCTGCTGGTCTCGACACTGGTCGAATTGCCGCTCGACGCCGCCATCGTGCCGTGGCTGATCGCGGACGACAGCAAGCGCATGGCGATCCACCTGCTGATGCTGGCCGGCGCGCTGTCCTCGATCGTCTACATGCTGGGCGACCGCCGGCTGCTCGGCAAGGGTTGCCATGTGCTGACCGGCGACGCGCTGGAACTGCGCGTCGGCGCCCGCAGCCATGGCTCGGTGCCGCTCGAGGCGATCGTCGCCTGCGAGCGCCTGAACGAGTCTGCCGACGCCTGGCGCCGCCGGCACGGCATTGACGCCTGCGACAGCGTGCGCGTGTCGCCGCTCGACAAGCCGAACGCCGTGCTGCGCCTTCAGCCCGGCAATACAGTGCGGCTGGCGCACCACGGCGTCGAGCGGCGCGGCCTGCGCTGCATCTTCCTCTACCTCGACCGGCCTGCAGCGCTGATCGACGCGCTCGCCGGCAAGCCACAGTGAAGACCGCACTGCGTACCCTGGCGGCCGGCTTCGTGCTGACCAGCGCCTTGTGCCACGCCGGCGCCGCCGAGCCGCTGCCCGTCACCACGCCGGCCGACCAGGGCGTCTCCAGCCAGCGTCTCGAGCGCCTGCACGATTTCCTGGACCAGCGTACCCGGCGCGGCGACTACCTGGGCGCCGTGGCCCTGATCGCCCGCAACGGCAGGATCGTCGACTGGCGCGCCTGGGGCTGGCGCGACCTCGCCCGCACCGGGCAAATGCCGCGCGACGCCATCTTCCGCATCTACTCGATGACCAAGACCGTCACGGCGGTGGCGGTGATGACCTTGATGGAGGAGGGCAAGCTGTCGCTCGACGATCCGGTCGGCAAGTACTTGCCGGCCTACGCCAAGGCCCGCATTTTTACCAGCGGCAGCGTCGACATGCCGCAGACCCGGCCCACGGCCCGCCCGCTCACGATCCGTCATCTGCTGACGCACACGCCCGGCTTCGCCGTGTATGGCCAGGACGGCGACCCCGCCACCGAGCTGTTCAAGCGCGCGCATGTGGAAGCATCGACCGACCTGGAAGACTACGCGGCGCGCCTGGCGCCGCTGCCGCTGGCCCACGAACCCGGCGCCGAATTCCATTACGACGGCGTACCGATCCAGCTGCTCGGTCGCCTGGTCGAGGTGGTGTCGGGGATGCGCTTCGACCGCTATCTGCAGCAGCGCATCTTCAGCCCGCTGCGCATGGACGACACCGGCTTCGAGGTGCCGCAGGCGAAGCGCGCGCGGATCGCCGACATGACGACCACCGATCGCGACGGCAAACTGGCCGCGCCGGCGCCCGGCAGCGTGAGCGCGGCCGGCGAACGCACCAATCCCTGGTTCAGCGGCGCCGGCGGCCTGTATTCGACGGCCGGCGACTACGTCCGCTTCGCGCAGATGCTGCTGAATGGCGGTAGCCTCGACGGCGTGTCCATTCTCGGCCGCAAGACCGTCGAATTCATGATGAGCAACCAGCTGACCCAGCTCGAGGGCGGGCTCAAGGAGTTCAGCCCGGGCGAGGGTTTCGGCCTGGGCGGCTCGGTGGTGCTGGACCCGGCACGCCGCGGCCGGCTGGGTTCGATCGGCCAATATGGCTGGTCCGGCGCGGCCGGCACCTATTACACGATCGACCGCAACGAGAAGCTCGTCGCGATCCTGATGACCCAGCACCTGCCGCAGGGTTTGCCGCACGATCCGCCCAAGCTGGCTGTGCCTTTCTACAACCTGGTCTACCAGAGCCTGGTGCAATGACGCATAATTGCCGAATAATAGGGGCGTAGATGGCGACAATGAAACAAGTGGCGGAGCGCGCCGGGGTCTCGACTTCGACGGTCTCGCACGTGATCAACAACACGCGCGTGGTCAGCGAGGACGTGCGCCAGCGCGTGCTCGCCATTATCGAAGAGATGCGCTACATCCCCAGCGCCGTCGCACGCAGCCTCAAGAACGACCGCACGCAGACGATCGGGATGATGGTCCCGAACAACTCGAATCCGTATTTTGCCGAGCTGATCCAGGGCATCGAGGACGCCGCCTTCAAGGTCGGCTACAACGTCATTCTCTGCAACGCCTACGAAGACCCGAAGAAGCAGGCCGCCTACCTGCGCGTGCTGATCGAGAAACGCATCGACGGCCTGATCCTGGTCGCCAGCAGCGCCGACCAGGAACTGGCGCGCCTGCTGCGCGCGCTGGCGGTGCCGATCGTGCTGGTCGACCGTGAAGTCGACGGTGTGCCGGCCGATTTCATCAAGGCCGACCACGAAGAGGGCGGCTACCTCGCGACCCGCCACCTGATCGAGCTCGGGCACCGCGACATCGCCTGCATCTCCGGCCCGGCCGACCTGTTGAGCAGCCGCGACCGGGTGCGCGGCTACCTGCGCGCGCTGCGCGAGGCCGGCCTGCGTTTCCGCCTGGATTACCTGGTGCGCAGCAACTTCACCGGTGAAGGCGGCTACCGCGCCCTGCAGCGCCTGCTGCGCCTGCCGAAGCGGCCGAGCGCCGTCTTCGCCAGCAACGACCTGAGCGCCATCGGCAGCCTGTGCGCCGCCAGCGAAGCGGGCCTGCGCATTCCGGACGACCTGTCCGTGATCGGTTACGACGACATCGCCCTGGCCTCGTATACGACCCCGCGCCTGACCACCGTGGCGCAACCCAAGTACGAGATGGGCCAGCGCATCACCAACGTCCTCATCGAACGCATCATGGGCGGCCACCTGCCGACCCGCCGCGAACTCCTGCAGACCCGCCTGGTCGTGCGTCAATCCACCGCGACCCACGCCTGAATCCGCCGCGCCAGGCAGGCGTCCGAACCCGGACACGGCATGCTGCATGGCGAAAACGCAACGCCCATCGGCTGTCCCGCCAGAGCACCGCTCAGCCTTATCGAACGTAAACACAATATTTTGGTTGACACCGCCTCAGGCCCGTTATCCAATGACGAAAACGATTGCGCAAACGTTTGCGCGACAAATAAAGAAAGATTTGGAGACATGACAGTACAGGTGAGCAAGTATCCGCTCGGCCAGCGGCCGCGTATCGCCGTGGTCGGCAGCATCAACATGGACCTCGTGTTCCGCTCGCCTCGCATGCCCGCCATCGGCGAAACCGTCAAGGGCACGGAGTTCTTCCAGCTGCCCGGCGGCAAGGGCGCGAACCAGGCCGTGGCTGCCGCGCGCCAGGGTGCCGAGGTCCACTTCGTCGGCGCGGTCGGTGCCGACCTGTTCGGCGAGCAAGCCCTGTGCGGCCTGGCCGAGGAGGGCATCGTCACCGACCAGGTCATCTCCAGCAGCGCCGCCGCCACCGGTGTCGCCGGCATCTTCGTCGACGACGATGGCGCCAACAGCATCGTGATCGCCCCCGGCGCCAACGAACTCCTGACGGTCGCGCAGGTGGAGGCCGCCGAGGCCGTCATCGCCCATTCCGCTTTCCTGGTATGCCAGCTCGAATCGCCGCTCGACAGCGTGCGCCGGGCGATCGGCATCGCCCGCGCGCAGGGCGTGCAGGTGGTGTTCAACCCGGCGCCCGCGCACCCGATCGACGACGCCATGCTGGCGCAGGTCGACTACCTGGTGGTCAACGAAACCGAGGCCGCACAGCTGAGCGGCGTTACCGTCGATGACGCCGACAGCGCCGTGAAAGCCGCCGAAGCCCTGCGTGCGCGCGGCGCCGCCGTGGTGCTGCTGACCATGGGCGAGCAGGGCGTACTGGTGGCCGGCGTCGACGGTTTCCGCTTCATCCCGGCCGTGAAGGTGGAGGCGATCGACACCACCGCCGCCGGCGACACTTTCGTCGGCGCCTTTACGGTGGCGATGGCGCGCGGGTTCGCACTCGACGCCGCCGTCACCGAGGCGCAATACGCGGCGGCGCTGACCGTCACCCGGCTCGGCGCGCAGAGTGCGATCCCGACCCGCGACGAAGTCATCCATCTCATGACCGAGCGACGAGGCCAGCCATGAACTGATATCGAGCAGCGCGCAGCACCGGATGCCGCCGCCACGATGCGACGGTACAGTCAAATTTCAAACAGATAAAAATCATGACAATCGAGACAATGAAATTGAACCCCATCGCAGCCGCAATCGGTGCGCTGCTCTTCGCCTGCTCGGCGGCATCCGCGCAGACCGAGTCCCCGGCCAGCGCGCAGAACGTCGACGACGCCGCCAGCGCATCGCAGAACCGGGTGATCGTCACCGGCACCCGCAACGCCAAGGCGGTCGACAAGATCCCGGGCGCGGTGAACGTCATCAGCACCGCCGAAATCGGCACCTCGCTGGCGATTTCCGAAGACGCGACCGCGGTGCTGGCGCGCGTGGTGCCGGGCTACTCCGAATCGACCCAGGCGATGAGCAACACCGGCGAGACCCTGCGCGGCCGCATCGCCCTGCGCCTGTTCGACGGCATCCCGCAAACCTCGCCGCTGCGCGAGACCAACCGCTCCGGTTCCTTCACCGACCTGGGCGTGGTCGGCCGCATCGAAGTCATCAACGGCCCGTCCGCTTCCGAAGGCGTGGGTGCCGCCGGCGGCATCATCAACTACATCTCGAAGCGCCCGACCAGGATGGGCAACGAGATCACCCTGACCAGCAAGATCAACTCCCAGTTCCACGACGACAGCGAAGGCTGGAAGCTGGGCCTGGAAGTGCTGCACAAGGACGAGGATCTCGACCTGGTGTTCGCGACCTCGGAAGTCGACCGCGGCATCGGCTACGACGGCAATGGCCGCCGCATCGCCATGAACGCCTCCGGTTCGCTGCAGGACACCACCGGCCGCAACCTGTTCCTGAAGGTGGGCCACGACTTCGGCGCCGACAAGACCCAGCGCATCGAGCTGGAAGCCAGCAAGTTCTACCTGAACGGCAAGGGCCGCTACATCTACCAGGAGGGCAACCGCGCGCTGCAGCTGACCGACACTTCGGTGCCGGGCCGTCCCTTCGAAGGCCAGGCCGAGTTCAACGACTTCCGCCAGTACGCGCTGAACTATGCGAACAACGATTTCTGGGGCGGTGCGCTGTCGGTCCAGGCCTACCGCGCCAGCCAGGCGATGCGCTTCGTCGCCGAGAAGGGCGGCGCCGACAAGCAGGACCCGCTGATCGCGCCGCTCGGCACCCTGACCGACCAGTCGGAAGTCAATTCCCAGAAGCGCGGCCTGCGCACCGGCTGGACCCGGCCGGACCTGGCCGGCATCGCCGGCCTGGAACTGCGCACCGGCGTCGACGTCGTGCGCGACCAGACCGAACAGCGGCTGGCGCTGACCAACCGCACCTGGGTGCCGCCGATGGTCTACACCAGCACCGCGCCGTTCGCCCAGCTGTCCTACGACATCGGCCCGGTCACCGTGGCCGGCGGCCTGCGCCGCGAAGACGGCGAGCTGTCGGTCGACAGCTTCACCACCACCTATTACAACAAGCGCGTGTTCGTCGAAGGCGGCAAGCTCGATTACCAGGCCAACCTGCCGAACGTGGGCGCGGTGTGGAAGATCTCGCCGGACTGGTCGACCTACGTCTCCTACGGCAAGGGCTTCAGCCTGCCGAACGTCGGCATCCCGCTGCGCAACGTGAACAAGCCGGGACAGACCGTGGCCGGCATCCTCGACCTGCAGGCGGTCATCGTCGACAACAAGGAAGTCGGCCTGAACTGGCGCGGCCGCAGCGGCAGCTTCGGTGTCTCGGCCTACCGCTCGTACTCGGACTTCGGGGTCTCGCTGTCGATCGACCCGGTCACCAACGACTTCATCATGCGCCGCCAGCCGGTGCTGATCAAGGGCCTCGAGCTGACCGGCGAATACATCCTGTCGAAGACCCTGCGCGCCAACGCCCTGTATTCGCGCATCCGCGGCAAGACCGTGAGCGTGGACGGCGGCCCGCTCGATGTCCAGATGGGCATCGCCAACATCAACCCGGACAAGATCGGCGGCTCGGTGCTGTGGCAGTTCTCGGACCGCGGCAACGTGCGCCTGGGCTTCACCAGCCTGCAGGACCGCGAGATCAATCTCGGCAAGTCGAGCCAGGAGAAGACCAAGGGTTATACGCTGTTCGACCTGAACGGCAGCTACCATACCCGCTACGGCGATCTGACGTTGGGTGTCGAGAACCTGTTTAACAAGTTCTACATCCTGACCTCGTCGCAAATCCCGGGCTTCCAGAACTACACGGCAGGCCGCGGACGCGTCGTGTCGCTGACCCACAGCATCAAGTTCTGAAGGACCCAACCAGGAAAGAGCATGCGCAGCAAACTGTTTGTGCCGGGATCGCGCCCCGAGTTGTTTACCAAAGCGCTGCAGGGCCAGGCCGATGCCATTTCGATCGACCTCGAAGACGCCGTCGCGCCCGAGCGCAAGGAGGAGGCGCGCGCCAACGTCGCCGCCTTCCTGCGCTCGCCCGAAGCGCTGGCCAGCACCAAGCTGATCATCGTGCGCGTCAATGGCCTCGATACGCCGTACTTTGAGGCCGACGTGCAGGCGGTGGCGCAGGGCGCGCTGGCGCTGCTGAACCTGCCCAAGGCCGAATCGGCGCAGGACGTGCTGGCCTGCTGCGCGGCGCTGGCGCGCGCCGAGGAGCTCAACGGCGTGACGCGCCCGATCCGCATCCTGGCCAACATCGAGTCGCCGCAAGGGTTGCGCCTGGCGCATGAGATCGGCGCCGCCGACCCGCGCGTGGCCGGCCTGCAGCTCGGCTTCGCCGACCTGTTCGAGGCCCATGGCGTGGCGCGGCGCGAACCGGCCAATGTGCATGCGGCGATGTTCCGGCTGCGTATGGCGGCGGCCGAGGCGGGCGTGTTCGCCTATGACGGCGCCTTCCCCGACATCCGCGACAGCGACGGCTACCTGGCCGAGGCGGGCATGGCGCGCCGGCTCGGCTTCTGGGGCAAGAGCTGCATCCACCCGAGCCAGGTGGCGCTGGCCAACCAGGCCTTCGGGCCGGACGAACAGGAACTGGCGCATGCGCGCCGCGTGGTGGAAGCTGCGCAGGCGGCGCGCGCGCAGGGACTGGCCGCGTTCGCGGTCGACGGCAAGATGGTCGACCTGCCCTTTATCCGGCGCGCGGAAGCGGTGCTGGCAGCGGCAGCGGAGCAGGGCGCGCCTGCCGGCGCCTCGGCACCCGCCGCCTCGGCACCCGCTGCCTCGGCACCCGCTGACCCAGCCGCCAGCGCGCCCGCCGCCACGCCGCAGCCGAACGCCGCCGCGCTGCCGCTGGCCGGCGTGCGCGTGCTCGACCTGTCGGCTTACATCGCCGGCCCTTACGGCTGCACGCTGCTGGCCGACATGGGTGCGGAAGTGATCAAGGTCGAGCCGCCGGCCGGCGACAACCTGCGCAAATACCCGTCCACGCTGGCCGCCGAAAGCCGCGCCTTCCTCGGCGTGAACCGCAGCAAGCGCGGCATCGCCCTCGACCTGAAGCAGAAGGACGGCCTGGACGTGCTTCTGACGCTGATCGACGGCGCGGACGTGCTGGTGCATAACTTCCGGCCCGGCGTGCCGGAGCGGCTCGGAATCGGCTACGAGCAGCTGCGCGCGCGCCGTCCAGGCCTGGTGTATTGCGCCGTCACCGGTTACGGCGACAGCGGGCCGATGAAGGACAACGCCGGCTACGACCAGGTGCTGCAGACCTTCACCGGCATCTGCGTCCTGCAAGGCCCGGCCGAGGGGCCGCCGGCGATCGTCTACGGCTCGGTGGTCGACTACTATGCGGCGTCGCTGCTGGCCAGCGGCGTGTCGGCGGCGCTGTTCGAGCGTGCGCGCACCGGTCAGGGCCGCTACGTCGGCGTCTCGCTGCTGCGCAGCGCGCTGGCGATGCAGTCCGCGCGCATGGTCTGGGCCGACGGCGAGCCGCGCGAGGTCGGACGCGACATGCGCTCCGGCGGCGTGACCGGCATCCATCCGGCGAAGGAGGGCTACCTCTACCTGTCCGCCAACACCCCGCATTTCTGGCGCACCCTGTGCGAGCGCGCCGGCCTGCCCGAGCTGGCGAACGACGAACGCTACGACAGCGTGCGCAAGCGTGCCGAGCACGCGGCGGTACTGGTGCCGCGCCTGCGCGCAGCCCTGGCGCAGCGCAGCGCGCTGGAGTGGGAACAGGTGTTCGGCGCCGACGTGCCCTGCGCCGCCGCGCGCACGGTCGAGGACATGTTCGCGCATCCGCAGGTGCGTGCCGAGAACATGGTCGCCTCGTTCGAGCACCCGGCGCTGGGCAGCTACCGCGGCTTTGCCGAGGCGGTGCGCTTCGGCGGCGCGCCGGCACCGCAACCCTTTGGTGCACCCGCCTTCGGCCAGCATTCGGCCGAAGTGCTGGCTGCGCATGGCTATACGCCCGACCAGATCGAGCGCCTGCGCGCGCTCGGCGTGCTCCTGTAAGCAGACAAGCGAAGTGACGACGATGAATGGATTCCCGATGCGCGGCTGGCGCGCACTGCTGGGCTTATGGGCCGCGCTGATGCTGGCGCTGCTGTGCGGCGCCGCGCGCGCCGACAACCTGGTGGCGCTGCACACCGAAACCCTGCCGGCGCTGCCCGCCGAGGCTGCCGACGCCGGCGCCCGGCCGGTGCGCCTGGTGGCACTTGGCGAGCGTCTGCTGGCGCTGGACGGCGGCACCGGCTGGCTGCTCGACACCGACCGCGCGGACTGGCAGCGCCCGTCCGGCTGGCGCGTGCCGACGGCGATCGCCGCCAGCGCCGCCACCGGCGCCGGCGAAGCGATCCTGCTGGCGTGCGATGGCGCGCCGCCGCAGCGCCTGGCGCTGGACGGCGCCCAGCTGCGCAGCGAGGCACTGCCGGCGCTGCCGCAGCCGCTCGCCGCAGCGCATGCCGCCGTCCTCGGCGACAAACTGTACGTGGCCGGCAGCGGCGCCGATGGCCGCCTGCAGCTGCTGGCACTGGACCTGAAGGCGCGCGGCGCCGGCTGGACCGCGCTGCCGGCCTGGCCCGGCCCTGTCGGCACGCTGAGCTCCCTGAGCGCGCAGAATTCGCGCGTGGTGGCGACCTTCGCCGATGCCGCCGGCAAGGGCGACCGCCTGCTCGCCTGGCACGCGAAGAACGGCTGGCGCGAGCTGAAGCCGGCCCCTGGCCGCGTGGTCGATGGCGGAGCACGCGCCACCGGCCAGGCGCACCTGCTGTACATGCTGAAGATGGCGGATGGCTCGGCCGAGCTGTGGTCCTACCACATCATCACCGACGCCTGGGCGCGCCAGGGCAGGGTGGCCGCCGCCGCGCCCGCACTGGCCGCCGGCTGGGGCCAGGGCCTGCTGTGGCAGACCGCCGGCCAGGCCGACTACACCTACGGCGAGCTCAGCGCCGACAAGCGTCTCCTGAAGCCGCTCGACTGGTTCATGATCGTCGCCTACCTGGTCGGCATGCTGGGCATCGGCTGGTATTACTATGCGCGCGAAAAGCGCAACTCGACCGCCGACTTCTTCGTGGGCGGGCGCTCGATCCCGTTCTGGGCCGCCGGCATCAGCCTGTACGCCGCGAATACCAGCTCGATCAGCTATATCGCGATTCCGGCCAAGGCTTTCGAGACCAACTGGCAGTACATGACCAACAACCTGATCGCCGTGATCGCGCTCGGCTTCGTGGCGGTGGCGATCGTGCCGCTGCTGCGCCGCCTGAATCTGATGTCGGTGTTCCACTACCTCGAGATCCGCTTCCACCCGGCGATCCGCATGCTGGCCAGCCTGATCTGCATCCTGGTGCAGATCGGCAGCCGCATGAGCGTGATCCTGCTGCTGCCCTCGCTGGCGATCGCCACCATCACCGGCATCGACGTCACCTGGAGCATCCTGCTGATGGGCGGCTTCACCATCGTGTACACCGCGATGGGCGGGATGAAGGCGGTGGTCTGGACCGACTTCGTGCAGCTGATCGTCAAGATGGGCGGCGCGCTGTTCGCGATCGGCTTCATCATCTGGAAGCTGGACGGCGGCATGGGCGAATTCGTGCAGACCGCGATGGCCGAGAACAAGACCCGCCTGTTCGACTTCAGCTGGGACCTGACCCAGCCGACCGTCTGGGGCTTCATCTTCCTGGTCATCTTCGACGTCGTGCTGACCTTCCCGAAGGACCAGGTGCTGATGCAGCGCGCGCTGTCGACCAGGTCGGCGCCGGAAGCGACGCGCTCGATCATCACCTTCGCCGCGATCTCGATCCCGGGCGGCTTCATCTTCTACACGATCGGCACCGCGCTGTTCGCGTTCTATAAAAGCCATCCCGAGCGCATGAATCCGGGCCTGTCGGTGGATGCCACCTTCCCGCTGTTCATCGCCGCCGAGCTGCCGACCGGCATCACTGGCCTGATCATCGCCGGCATCCTGGCGGCGGCGATGGCGACCCTGTCCGGCATCATGAACAGCGTCGCCACCCTGGCCTCGGTCGACTTCTACGAAAAGCTGGTGAAGAACCCGAGCCCGAAGAAGAGCGTGCTGTTCGCCGAAGTCGCCACCGTGGTCACGGGCCTGATCGGCATCGGCTCGGCGCTGTGGCTGTCGCGCTTCAATTCGCATTCGCTGTTCGACGTCTCGATCGAGCTGGCCGGCCTGCTCGGCGGCGGCTTTGCCGGCGCCTACACGCTCGGCATGTTCACCCGCCGCGCCAACTGGCAGGGCGTGGCGCTCGGCATCGCCGGCAGCACCTGCCTGACCACCTATGCCTGGTCGGTCAAGCTGGTCCACCCGTATTTCTACCTGCCGATTTCGATCATGCTGTGCATCGCGATCGGCTATCTCGCCAGCTGGCTGTTCCCGGCGCCGAAGCAGTCGCTGGCCGGCCTCACCATCTACGCAGACAAGTAATCATCTTCAAGCCATGACCAAAGCCAAAGAGCCGAAGTACTACGACACCCCGCTGCCGCACACGATCCCGGCCCACCTGCCGCTGCCGGGCAAGTCGCCCGACTGGCCCTTCCTCACCATCGGCAAGTGGAAGATCGACGTCAACAACTACGCCGCGAGCTGGCGCGAGCAGCTGTCGATCTGGCGCACCGAGCACAAGATCCGCATGGGCTACAGCGACGCCCAGTACCGCCGTCCGGACATGCAGTGGGCGC